>Ga0233420_10000099_pt1 | contig 38380 bp, 47 predicted proteins | sample Watercolumn_Mata_4_FD_183009 | JGI IMG/M metagenome (GOLD analysis project Ga0233420, IMG submission 183009) | Freshwater microbial communities from Lake Matano, South Sulawesi, Indonesia - Watercolumn_Matano_2014_102_MG | ecosystem: Environmental > Aquatic > Freshwater > Lake | place...
GAAACGATTAAAGAATTAGAGTGGAAAGAAGGACAAGATCTAGAAACAGAAATTAAGGACAAAAAACTAACAATTAAGAAAAGTTAATTTTTTTGAGTAAAACAACACCCGCTTACTTTACAGCTCAAAACCATATTGTTTAAAAAAATAAATCCAAGTACAATTGCAACTAATGCAACAAAACAAATAGACATAACAATGATAACTTTAGGAGTAAAAACATTTGTCTGAAGAGGTTTAAATCTGCTACTATTTCTTGTTTTCCCCTCTTTTTTCATAAAATATATTGTGAAATTATTTATTTAAAGTTTATGTTTTGGATTTATCTTATGTGCTTTCATTTGACCAAGCCTGGGCGAATGAATGAACAAATTCTTTAGAATTTGTGCTTAAAGAATTCAATTGCGCGGAATCTCTTCATTACCTTCTTATATGGGCCTTTTGGAACAAGAATCCGTGTTTTTGCCTCATTTAGCAGGCGGAAATCATATCTACTAACTCCATATTTTATCTTATTCTTTCCTGGATATTTTTTCCATCTGCTGTCTTTCTTCAGCTTATATTGCAATACCATTATATATTATTAAAAATGAAAAGTTTAAATAAATTCCGCCATGACTGATTCAATATATTGATTATATCACATATATTCCAAAATATATATTTTATTATATATAATACATTTAAGTTTTCAAAAGCCTTCCTAGGCTTATTCGGGGCGGAAGTTAATTCAATTTATACAATTCAATTATCTTATCAAATTTTGAATATTCTCAATTGCATCTGCCACATTTCTGCCTTTCTTTGTAAGCTTGATTAATTTTATTCGCCCCTTTTTTTCAAACTCAACTAATCCAAGCTCTTCAAGTGTCTGCAGAATCTTTACTGCATGGCTATAGGTACAGTCAACTTCTTTAGCCAAAATACTTCCATACCTCATTCGTGCATTTTTCTTCAAAGATACCAGCATCAAAGCAGGCTTTCTTCGAAAAAAGATATCAAAGTTATCTTTCATTTTATTTTATTTTTTGAATATGGATATTTTAATGTATATATTCTGAAAATATGTTCCTTTTAAATCTTTTGGAATATACATACATCAGAATTTATAAGAATTTTTCAAAAGTTTACCTGACTTTTCAAAATATTTATTAATCGTTATCTCTAAGAAATTTTATGATAAATACCAAAAAGAGCAACAAAACCGAAAAAACCAAAATTCTCGCAATCGGAGATATACACGGCGATACAGGACTTGTCAAGAAACTCGCTGAAAAGGCAAAAAAAGAAAACATAGATTTGATTATACTGGCTGGAGATATAACTTTCGCTGAAATGTCATTGGATGGGATAATTGGTCCTTTTGCAAAGGCAAAAAAAGACGTGCTGATAATTCCGGGAAATCATGAATCTCTTTCAACAATTCATTTTCTTGCAGAGAGATATAAGCCATATGCAAAAAATCTTCATGGATATTCTATAAAGAAAGGAAATCTGGGAATTTTCGGCTCAGGAGGAGCAGACATCGGAATTAATTTCATTCCTGACTCAGAAATATTAGAGCTTCTTAAAAAAGGACATAGCGGAATAAAAAACACCAGTAAAAAAATAATGGTAACACATATGCATCCAAAAGGAAGCAAAGCTGAGAAATTCGGATTTAAAGGCTCAAAATCAATAACAAAAGCCATATATGAATTTCAACCAGACTTATTAATAACTTCACACATACATGAAGCTTCTGGCTTAGAGGAAAATTTCGGAAAGACAAAAGTTATAAACGTAAGCAGAAAGGAGAAAGTGTTTGAGATATAATTAATGGCTTATAAGTAAGACATTATACTCCTGAGGTATCTTAACTTTTCTAGAATGTAAACAACCATGAATACTGTAAAATTCCCTTTCATCTAACTTATCTTTTTCTCCTTTTTTATTATCTCCCCCATTATGCAAATCAATTTCAGAAATAGGAAAAGGAAGATGATTCATCTTTTCCAATTCTTTTCTTATTAATAAAGAGACCTCTTCAGGCGTATGATTTAACCCCAAATTTATGCTTCCAGAAGAAAAATCTCCGCCATGCAATAAAGATTCTTCCCATGAAAATACACGCTCGGTTGTATAATTAAAAGCCATCCAAATTCTAAATTTTTCCTGCTCGGGCTTCTGATGCAGATAAAGATTCAATACCCTTGCTTCTATTTTCATGAAAATCCATAATTTAGTGCATTATAAAAGCTTATATCTCATTTAATAGATATAATCAAAAACAATAAAAACTCAAGCTATTCCTTATAATTATGCCCCGCAAAAGAAAGATAAAACCGCATGAGCAAAAAATTGCAGAAGAATTTTTTCCAGTGGATGCTGGCGACTTAAAAAGAGCGACTGAAAAAATCGTAAAAGAAATTACTGCTCAGAATATTATTAAAGAGGTAAAAAAAACAGCTGAAACAATTGAAAAAGATATTACTAAAATATTAAAAAAACAAAAAAATTCGATAAAGAAAAAAGAAAAAGAGATTAAAAAGAAAGAAAAAGAATTTTCTGTTCCAAAAATCAGTCTAAAAGAAAGAGGTTATGAACTTATTATAACAGAGAAACCACAGGCAGCGCTGAAGATTGCAAGCGCTCTTGGAAAAGCGAACCAGAGAAATTTTAAAGGAGTTCCTTATTACGAGGTTGAAAGAGATGGAAAAAGAATAGTTGTTGCGTGTGCTGTCGGACATTTGTTTACTTTAAAAGAAAATAATCCAAGTCCTAAACTACCTACATTTGATATTTCATGGATTCCAAATTATTTGGCTCTGAAAAAAGACTTCACCAAAAAATATTATGAAGCACTTACTAAAATCGTAAAAGATGCTGGAAGCATAACAATAGCAACAGACTATGACATTGAAGGAGAAGTCATAGGATTAAATATTATTAGATTTATTTGCGGACAAAAAGATGCTGATAGAATGAAATTCTCAACACTGACTGAAAAAGAACTAAATGATTCATATAATTCAAAGCATCCAAATATTGACTGGGGACAGGCTATAGCTGGAGAAACAAGGCATTATCTCGATTGGTATTATGGAATAAATCTTTCAAGAGCGCTGATGAATGCGATAAAACTGGCAGGAAGATTCAAAATAATGTCAATTGGAAGAGTGCAAGGTCCTGCCCTGAATCTCATAGTAAAAAAAGAAAAGGAAATTCTTGCATTCAAATCACAGCCATATTGGCAGGTTTTCATAACATTAACCAAGCCGGCAATTGAACTGAAATATATAAAGTACATATTTAAAAAAGAAGAATTGAAAAAATTTGAGAATATCATAGGAAAAACAGCAGAAGTGTCAACAGAGAAAAAAACCCAAATTATTCCTCCTAATCCACCTTTTAATCTCACAACACTGCAGACAGAAGCATATGCTTTTCATGGAATTACTCCGAGCGCAACATTAAGGGCAGCGCAATCATTGTATCTTGCAGGATTAATATCTTATCCAAGAACATCAAGCCAAAAACTTCCTTCTTCAATAAATTATCCTGCAATTCTTGAAAAAATCGCCAAAAGATTCAAAGCCCAGCATCTGATAAAAAGAGAAACGCCTGTTGAAGGAAAAAAGACAGATCCCGCCCACCCATCAATTTATCCGACAGGAAATTTCCAAAGCCTGGAAGGCGATGAAGAAAAAATTTATAATCTGATTGCAAAAAGATTTCTTGCTTTATTCTGCGAAGACGCTGTAATTGATAACAAAACAATAAGAGCTGATGTTGGGGGGTTTATGTTCGCAGCAAAAGGCAGTTCAATAAAAAACAAAGGTTGGATTGAAATATATCCTGCAAAAATGGCTGAGAAGGCAATTCCAGACGCAAACGGGAATATAAAAATAGCAAACTCAAGAACAGAGGAAAAAAAGACCCAGCCGCCTCACAGATATTCGCCAGCTTCAATAGTCTCTGAACTTGAAAAAAGAAATTTGGGAACAAAAGCAACTCGTGCATCAATACTTGAAACTCTTTATGACAGGGGATATATAAAAGAAAAGAACATCGAGGCAACTCCAATTGGAATATCTTTGATTGAAACATTGGAAAAGCATTCTCCAATAATAATAGATGAGGAATTGACAAGAAATTTTGAAAGAGAAATGGAAATTCTCCAGGAATCAAAAAAAGAACTTGACAAGAAAGAGGAAAAAGTCAAGGAAAAAGCGCAGGAAACAATCAAAAAGATAATATCCCAATTTGAAAAAGAAGGTGAAAAGATAGGAGAAGAATTGATAAAAGCGCAGGATGAAGAAAGAGAAAATCAAAGGGAGAAAAATAAAATAATGCTGTGTCCTGTTTGCGGAAAAGGAAGCCTTGCAATAACATACTCAAAAAAGAACAGGAAATTTTTCATTGCCTGCAACGCATATCCTGATTGCAGAACAACATTCTCATTGCCTCCTTACGGAAGCATAAGAAAAACAGAATCAAAATGCTGGAAATGCGGTTATCCAATGCTCATATCATTGCAAAAAGGAAAAAGGCCATGGACATTCTGCTTTAATCCTGCTTGCGAAACAAATCGCGAGCGCCTCGAGGAATATCGAAAGAAGCATAATAAAAATAATGTTAATTCTGAAGAAAAATAATCACAGCCAATCCCCCAAACTTCTCTGAGTCCTTACCTGTTCAAGCAGACGGCTTCGCTTCAAAAAATCCTCGTTGTCAAATCCAAATTTAATCATCCCTATTTTTCTTGAACTTTCCAGAAGCTCATCAAGATTTGTAAAATCAAGCTTTCTGTTCGCGAGCGCTTTTCTTACACTCTCGCGAACCACCCACACACCAAGAGCAGCCCAGTAAGTAGGAGTTTCAATTCTTATTGCAAGAACACCTGCCTGTCTTTTTATTTTGTCAAGATACTGCAGTATCGGCAGGCGAGAAGCATAATATCCTCCTGCTGTCGCATATGCATATTCTTTTCTTCCAGAATACGGTTCAAAATCAGTCGATGCTCTTATTCTGTTGCTTGAATTCCATGAACTTCCAGGCAGATAAAGCTCAAACAATTCATAGCTCCATACGCTTGGAAATAGCAAAATTATATAATGATTTCCGAGGAAACTTCCGTAGAACAATTCATAATTTTCAATCCAGCGATATTTTTTCACTCTCTCTGTTATCTGCTTCCCCAACGAATCATCTGTTGCAGTTATGCTCCATCTTGTCGGAACAAGTCTTCGATTTTTCTTCAGTCCGAGAAATCCAATACTCAATATTTTGCTCATCAGATATTCATCAAATTCGTTCTTGTAAAGAATTTTCATTGCTTCTGTTGCTTTTATGTCATCATTAATAATCTTGTCAATTTTCCTGTCAACTTTTACATTTGAAACTATTCGTGCTGATTTCAAGCCAGCCCGCATTCCATGAGGAGTTAATATCTGGTCTTTCTCTCTTCCAATGCTTACTTTGTTCTTGAGTTCAATTTCAACATCAACAGGCTTTGATGCAATCGCAATTTCCTTCGCCAAGTCCAAAAACCTCTTGTTGTATCGCACATCTTTCACATTTGTCTCAAATCTTGAATTAAGAAGATTATCCCTAAGCTTTACAACTTCATTTATCTGAAAATTATTGTCAGCCCAGAATTTAGGCTTGTCATAAAGCCAGGCATTTTCATCTCTTTGCAAAGGACTGAGAATTCCAACATTTACAGCAGGATATTTCAATCTCGAACCGACAAAAACACTTGGCGGAGAACTTCCGTCAAGCTGCGTTATGCTGTCAAAATTTTTATATTTAAATCCAAGTTCAGAAATCTTTTTTATCACCTCAAATTTTATGTCTTCAGAAGCCATGTTAAAAAGAAAGATAAGGTTTTATTTATATTTTTTGATAATCATTGAGAAGTTACAAGTTTTATGAAGATATAGATTAATTAATCAATGTCCTTTCTCTGTTTATATCAATTTTTATATCCATCCTCTCTTAACTTTGACCACGCTTGGGTGAAGTATGAAATGTTCATATCCATCCCCGTTTAAACAACCCGTTGTTTTTTATCTCAAAGTTGATTTCCTTGACAGGCAAACTGCGATGTTTTTGAAGAATTGCTTTTCTTTTGTTTCCAGTGTTTTTCAGCTCAATAATGCATTTGCACCAGTATTTCATCAAATCTCCGCCTACAAGATTCACTTGTTTTTCAATTCCTTTTTCCATTTCTTCTCTTGAAAGAAAATCAGAATAAACCTGGTTTGTTATTATCACACAAACATTGTTCTTTCTTGATATCTCTGATAGAATTCTCATCTGCCCTGCCAATTCTCTGTTAATGTTTTTTATTTTTTCATCATTTTTCATTTTTATTGCATCTCCCAGTTCCAGACGATAATGCATTGCCATTCCATCAATAATTATCATGCTTATTTTTTCTTTACGAACGATTTCAAGAATTTTGAGAAAATGTTTTTTCTGTTCATCAAAACTTGCAGATTCAATCAAAAGGATATTGCTAAGAATCTTTTCATAATCTTCGCCAGCAAGTTGCTTGACTCTTTCTGTTGAAAAACCTCCCTCTGTATCAACAAATATTATTTTATTGCCTTTTTTTGCCTGGCTGCATGATGCAAGAAGGCAGAAATTTGTCTTTCCGCTTCCAGGCGGCCCTGCAATCATCGTAATTATACCTTTTTCATATCCTCCATAAAGCCATTTGTTAAAATCAAAGCTTCCGGTGGATATCTTCTCGATTTTCAAAACTTCCATATTCGGAATAATTTATTCAGAATTAATAAGCATTATTGTGGTTTAAGCGGTTTGAATTCAGCTATTGATAATTCTTCTGTTTCAAGAATCTTGTCTATAGAAACAGAGTTAACATCCATTGGAAGAGATATATGCCCTTTAATTTTTCCGTTCTCTACTTTTTTAACAACTAAATAGGTGTAATCAGATTCCCCAGGAACACGATATTTAATAACATTTCCATGTTGGAGATTTTCTAAGAAACTTTTGTCCATTAAGATTAAGATATTTAAAACTATTTAAAGATTTATTTAGAAATAAAATAATCTTATTTCAACTTCTTAAAATTTGTTTCAATCTTATTCAGTTCTTTTATTATTTGAGAAACAGCATCGCTCACTGCTTTTTTAGCTATCTTGCCCTTTGTTTTCACAAGAAGAACTGGATTTTCTGTTACATGTCCTCTTTTCCATGCAGCAAAAGTTACGCCAGAATCCTTGTTGAGATAAACTCTTAAAAGCTCGGCAATAGTTAGATTATCAATTTTTATCTCTATCTCTTCCTTTTCATCTCTAAGAATATTAAGTTCCATTTTATATAGAAAACTCGGAATTTTTGTTTATAAAGCTTGTGATTATCCCGACAAATTTTACTGATGCAGGTAATTATGTTCATATCCTTCCATTCTTAGCATCACATATACAGGAAAAACATAGTCAACAAAAGCAAGATAACTGCCAGGAATTCTCTTCTTCCAAAAATTTAACATTAATTCTTCTATTTTATTTTTATTAAGCCCAATTTCTGAAATTAATTCTTTTGTTCTTTTCTTAAGTTCAAAAAATTCTTTAATTTCTTTGGTTATGGGATTAATGCCCATATCCCTAAGATTACCATACATTCTTTTTTCTCCAGGATAGCCGGGGAATAGAAAATAAAAATTTCCAAAAAAATCTTTTAAACCATATTCAATGAGTTGTTCTTCACTAGAGTCTTTATTATAACCAAAATTCCTATCCTCAATTTTCGCTTTAAGCAATCCTAACTGAAGTTCTCCTAAAACAGTTTCTTCTGCTGCTTTATATTCTGAAGAATTTAATGATTTCATCTTTTGAAAATAAGTCTTCTTATCTCATCTTCCGATAAATCCTTTTTTTTGTTTTCTGTCTCTTTATTATCAGGTTGTGAATTCATATCTTTCAAATCAGATATTGTCAGTTGTGAGGGATTTTTCTCAATTTTCTCAAAGATATCCTGTTTTCCCAAGTCAGCTACAGGGGCATCAGGAGAAAAATTCCGCAAAGAATTCTCCTTGGATTTCTTTCCTTCTTTTGATAAATCTATTTTAAGAAAATTCTCTATTTTATTCAAAATCTTGTTATCTCCGGGCAAAATTCCTTCCTCTGCCAATTTTATTGCTGCTTCTGGTTCTCCAAGCAAATCTGCAAGCTGTTTTTGGGTTAATTTTCTATTTCTTCTTGCTCGCATTATTATCCAATGAAAATTATTAACCAAATCAGAACGCGGTTTTGTAGTTGCTCTTATCTTCTCTGAATAATTTTTGTCTACAAGCAATCTTAAATTCGTCTCTTGATTAATCAAATAGTTTGGTTTTTCGTTTCTCTTTTTTGAAGTATCAATTCCTGCAACTTTTGAAAGTCTTTCATAAACAGTTGGAACTCTTTCAACTTCTTTGAGCTGAAAAATTGTTGGTTTTCTTATGATAGGAGAATCCTCTGATCTTGAACATTTGTCACAAAGCTTGATTATGCCTTCTTTAGTTATAACATCATATAACATTTCAAACTCATTAGAAATATTGCATTTGAAGCATCTCATTATGAAAAATGGTAAAAGCAGGTTTTTTAATATTTGTGTGATAAAAAATTAGTTATAATTTTAATAAAGATTACTTAAGATATTTTTCCATATCTGTAATAGAAGTTAAATTATATAAAATGTTTTTCTCATTAATTACAACAACAGGATAATCTGAAATATTCAGACTGCTTTTTATAGAATCCAAAGAAGATACATTGTTTGTTGCTGAAATCGGAATAAGAATTATTTGGTCTCCGTATTTCTGCTTTAAATCAAATAAAATTCTTGACCAAACTATTTGTTGTGCTCTTTTAATCAAATCCTTTGGTTCATATTCATAAAGATAAACAATGCTTGAAAAATTGTTCCTGCATTTTTCTTTTGTTTTCATGACATTTATCCAAAGAAGGGTTCTCAAAACATCATATTTCTTATGCGCTATTTTCAGGCTGTCTGTCAAATCTCCGGATTGCTCATATTTTTCAAGAAGGCGTGCTTCTTCATAAATTTTGTCTGCAAAAACGATATCGCTTTTTATCAATTCAGAACAACTGAAGCTCTTTACATCTGCCAAATTACTCAAAGACAATGAATCTATAAGAGACACCTCTGACAAAGAATAATAATCATCAATCTGTGACAATCTGTTATTCTCAAATATAATTCCGATTATTATTCCAAATATAAAAATCACCAAAGCCAAAAAAAAGGCTTCCCAAAATGCTCTTTTAGGATTATCTAACATTTTATTACCATGAATATTTGCCTTTTAAATAGTTATATACTGAAGCTATAAGAATTATAGGATATGCAGTAAGATAAAATAAAGTATATCCGGCAAGAGTTAAAACACCCTCTGTTCTTTTTTCTCTTTGATTTATGAAATATAATATTGCAATTGTAAATGCAAGCCCAAGTATAAATAAAAATAAACCATAAAAAAACAAAATTCCTGGAGTTAAATTAATTTCTCTCAAGCTTAAAATCGCTGTTTGTGCTTCAACTGAATAAATTGTTGAAAAATATGAAATAATTATTCTCCTTATAAAATTATAAATTAAAATTCCAAGTCCAACAAGCCCAATAAGCCATGAAACAACAAAAAAGGGAAGAATAAAGCTTCCAAGAGAACCTTTATTGAAGAAAAGATTCTTGTATTTATTTATTGTCTGTATTCCTCCTATATTCCATCTTATTCTCTGCCTATACCATTCTTTTAATTTATTCGGAGCAACAGTGAAAACTCTTGAAAGAAGAGACATTTCAACTTTGTATCCTCTTGAAACAATATTCCATGTTATTTCAATATCTTCTGTTACATTATTTTCGTCAAATCCTCCAATCTCTTTGAATATTTTCCTTCTGTAAATTGCAAGAGGACCTGGTGTCACATATATTGCATCTAAAAATCCAAGCAGCTTTCTTGTAAAAGCTATTACTTTATATTCCAAAGCTTGAAGTCTTTCTATAGTTTTTTTTGTATTTTTGACAAGAATCAAAGCAGTGATTCCTGCAACTTTTTCATCATTAAAAAATCCAATCGCTTTTGATATTGCATCTTTATCGGGAAATGAATCTGCATCTGTGAAACCGATTAATTCTTCTTTTGAAAACTTGGCTCCGTAATTTTTTGCCTTTGCAGCTCTGCCGGCATTTTTCGGAGTCTGCAAAGCAATAACTCTTTCATAGCGTTTTGCAAGACTTTTTATTATTTTATATGAATTATCAGTGCTGCAGTCATCAACAACAAAAATTTTATTCAACCCAGGATAATCAGAAGCAAGAAGAGATTTCACAGTTGCTTCAATTGTTTCTTCCTCATTATAGCACGGAATAACAATATCAATAGAATATATCTTCTTTGATTTTGGGGAATATAACAAATATTTTTTATTTTCAAAATAAACAATCAAAAAAAGAAAAATAAGATAAAGTGCAATAAAAGCATATAGAAGATAAATAATTGTCAGGACATCCATTTTATTTTTCCTCTTGTTGTTTTCTTTCTATTCCGTTCAACGAACTTCCTTCATTAATGCTAAAATAATCATAAAAATCATCGCTGAGGCTGAGTTCATTTGTGTGTCCTGTTTTTTTCTTCTTTATTAGTTCAAGCTCGGCAAATTTTTTCACATGATCATATGCTTTATTTCCTCTTATTTTAACAATAACTGATTGTTTTATGGGCTGTTTGAAGGCAATTATTGCAAGAGTTTCCTGTTCTGCTTTTGTAAACTCGCTGTTTCCAGTTGCAAGTTTGTTGATTATATTGTTGTATTCTCTTTTTACATCCATCTTCCACATTTCTGCCCCGTCACCTTTTTTTTCAATTATCTCAATTGCAGAATTATCTTTTTCATATTTTTCTTGCAATTTCTCTATAAGATTTTTTATTATAATTGGATTTAGTTCAGAAAGAGAAACAAGTTCAGCCATGCTTAGAAATCTGCCTGAAACAAAAAATATTGCTTCAATTTTTTTCATATCTTCTTTCTCTCTTGCCGTATCAAATTCATCAATTGTTTTGCTGATAACCATGAGGATAAAAAATCTACAGGATTTATAAGTATTGTTAATCTATATTAGTTTATTGTTAAAATGAAAGAAGAAGAATCTCTAAAAGAGGAAAATTTGGAAAAAGAAGAAATTCTGAATGAAAAAGAAAAACTCCAAATAAAATCCTTAGAATCAAAAGAACAGATATCAACAGAGAAAAAGACAGAAACAATATCCCCTCCAATAATACCAATAGAGCAGATATCGCAAAATAATACAAAAAAAACCGGTTTAATTAAAAAAATATTAAAAACTTTCTTGATTATTATTTTATTTTTAATTATTTCTTTATTTCTTACAAGACTTCTTAATTCGCGTGAAATTGATGATGTAAATCCGAACATTCCATGCGATACAGAATATATGCAAAAAAGTGATACTCTATGGGTAATTCCGAATTTTAAAAATTCTCAGATATCTGAAAACTCAACATGGTGCTCATATATTCTGAATAAAAATAAAGCAATCGGAATGCATGGAATCACTCATGAATATTGGGAATTTAAAACAGACAAGACAGAGGAATATCTAAAAAATGGAACAGAAATTTTCAAAAATTGCTTTGGATTTGAACCGATAATGTTTAAGCCTCCGCAATTGAAAATTTCTGACAATAATAAAGAACTGATAAAAAAAAGCGGAATGAATCTTAAATTTAATTGGAATCAACTGATTCACAAAGTTTACCATTGCAATGACTCTGAAGAGATTTTGTCAAACAGAATTATTGATTGGATTTGAGGGAATAGATTTCTTTCACCACATTTTTCATTAATTTATATCTATTTGCCAATTTAACATAAGCATTGGCCAGGAATCTTAGAAATAAAAAATAATTTATATAATTAACTTCTTAAAACTTTTAATGCAACTTCTTTGGAATTTGCTATTTTTGTGTTAAGTTCATTTGTTTTTGCTCTTGCTTCTTTATCAATATCTTCTGAAACAGCTCTTTCCAAATTTTGCTTTGTGGCTTCGCCACAAATCCAATCCACCCGACCACCACCGGTAGAGTAGTCAAGAACGTCCCAGTCGGCATACCAATAGCCACTCCTGCCACGGACCAGCCCCTGAACGCCTAAATTTCCTTGATAATCAAGTGAATCAATCATTCTTTGTGCTTTTTTTCCTGCAATTACGCCTTCAATAGAATCAAGAATAAAGAAAGTAACTTTTCCGTCTTCAGTAATATAATCCAATGCTCGGAATGGAACAATCAATGGAAGAGACAGTCCTAAATTTTTGGCTTGTGAAATTAATCTTTGCGCAATTTCTTGATTTGGACTTTGTTCATTACAAATGGTAATGCCGTAATCCCTGTAAACTCCATTTTCAAGTTTCCCTTGTTTTTCAAGAACTTTTGCTTCAAGTAATCCAGGAATTGATAAGCCATTTGGTCTTAAAGCCAGCTTGTCAAATCTCAAAGCAAGAAATACACTTGAGCCTCTTATTCCTTTTTGTTCATCAAATTTCCAGCATCTTTGAAAAGCATCAATATTCTTATCTTCTGAATTTGAAACAGAAATATCATAAAGCTGTTTTTGGGCTTCCAAAGAAGGCTTTGCGGCATAGATATAACAATCTTTTCCAGATTTTCCAATGACTGTGAAATCCTGCGCGCCTTTCAAAATATTTGTCTTTTTCATGATTTTGGTATAAATAAATAATTTATAAACATTTCTGTTCAGAACTACTTTAAAAAAGTAACAATTTTTAATTTATATCTTAAATCTCAATATAACGCCAATTCCTGAAAGTTTTGCAAATTGATCTCCTTCGGTAGTTTCTGTTGAAACAATCTCAAAATTTGATGAAATATTTTCGGCAAGTTTCTTGAATTCTTTTATTTTTTTCTTGTCAAAATTTTTAGAGATTATTAAGGTATCAACAGCCCCATATTCAATTGCTTTTCTTATATCCTCTTCTTTGTAAGCAGCCATCTGCTCTCTTCCTCCAAGCTTATCAAAAAATTTTTCAAGAAGTTTTTTTTCATGAATTATTTCCTGATTTGAAAGAATATCTCTTGATTTTTCAACAAGTTCCTTTAATCCAGACTCATCGCTGTCTCCGATATCTTTTCTTCCAATAACCTTCTCTCTTAATTTTGTTACAAGATATTCTCCATCAAGAAATTCGTCCTTTGTTGGAATCGGTCCGCCTACAATTATTCCTTTAAGTTTTGGCATATCAAAAAATATTTTCTTCATTTCATCTGCAATTCTTTTGTAAAATTCTTTTGTCAATCCTTCTGTTATTCTGTGAAAACGCTGGCTTGATTGCCCCCCTGCTCTTATTTTGCTTGGAACTCCGGATGTTAATTTCTGAAGAACTTCTATTCTTTTTCCTTCAAGCAAACCAATTGTTGCTTCTTTTCTATCCATGACAAGAAGCCCGAAAACTTCTTTTACAGCAAGCATTTCCTTCAGAGGTTCAAGAATAAATTCCTTATCACACCGATACATTCTTACTTTCAACGACATTGGAGGTTCAAAAACCCATATTCTCAAATCTTCCTGTCCTTCATTTTCCGAAACATTTCCGCAGAATAAAGCAAGCCCATTTTCAGGAGTTTTTTTGTAGTCCTTAAGCGCGCGGGTTATTTTATCAAGTGCATTTCCTACATTTTTTCTCGTGCTTGTTGATTTTATATTCTTAGCTGTTGATTTCTCTGCTTCAAGCTGGTCAACAACAGTGTATATATTCTGTCCGCTCGGAATATAAACAGTAATCAACTCTGTTGCTCTTGCTTTGCGTCCTTCAATCTCTTCTAAAATTTCTTCAAGTTCTTGTTTTGTTATTGACATTTTATTTTTTTAATCAACAAATTCAACCTTAAACTCACTTCCTTTTTTAATTTCTTTTGCATTTGCTACATGCTTTAAATCATCAATCATTTCACCGCATCTTTTAATGTTGTCTGCAGGAAGAGTTAAAATAATTTCGGTGTTCATAGATTTCTTGACCATTGTCTTTTCTGTTCTAATATTTGCCAGAATATCATAAAACAAAATCAAATCCTTGTCTTCTTTTGTTTTTTTCACATCAGGCCATTTTATCAGGTGTATGCTTTTCTCTTTTTCATTATTCTTGTAATGCTTTAGATAAATCTCTTCTGTCACAAAAGGCATTATTGGAGCAAGCAGTTTCAATATTGTAAACAGAGTAGTATAAAGTGTGTAAAAAGCTGATTCTTTTTGCTCTTTTGTCCCGTTGTAAACTCTCCATTTAACTATTTCAAGATAATTATCACAGAAATCCTTCCAGAAAAACTGTTCAACTTCCTGTTTCGCCTTGCTGTATTCATATTTCATAAAATTATTTGTTGTTCTGTTAACGCAATTTGATAATTTTTCCATGAATATACTGTCTATTCTTTCAATTTTCTTAGGATTTTGAGGACGGTATTCTTTTAGATTCATAAATACAAAATTTGCCGCGTTTCTCAATTTTGTAATGAATCTTTTTCCTGTCAAAACATCTTCTTCTTTGTAATCAAGATCTTCACCAAGCTTTGAACCTGCTGCCCAAAATCTCAAAGCATCTGCTCCATATTTATCCATCACTTCATTTGGATTTATGACATTGCCTTTTGATTTTGACATTTTTTCTCCCTTTAATGTAACATATCCAGCAATCATAAGATTTTTCCAAGGTAATTTTTTCTCATGAAGATATGATTTAACAATTGTGTAAAAAGTCCATGTTCTTATTATCTCACGTGCATGAGGCCGAAGTGCAAATGGTATTTTTATCCGACTTCCTGCCAAAGAATTTAATATTTGTGGCGTGACAGAAGAAGTTGCCCATGTATCAAGAACTTTTGTTTCTGCTTCTGCTTCTCCTTTGCATTGAGAACATATCATTTTAATCTGCATCGGATCAACAGGCAACTCTTTCTCATTAGGAAGAATTATTTCACCGCAGCTTTTGCACTGCCAGACAGGAATAGGAACTCCAAAATGCCGATTTCTTGAAATATTCCAGTCCCATTCCAATCCATTAATCCAATCCTCATATCTTTTTCTCATATATTCTGGATGCCATTTTATTTTTCTGCCAAGTGCAATCCATTCCTTCTTTTTGTCAAAAATTTTTATGAACCACTGTTCTGTCGGAAGAAATTCTATTTCTGTTCCGCATTTGTCATGAACATTCACTGAATGAATAATATTTTCTTCTCCTGAAATTAAGGATTTTGATTTAAGTTCCTCTATTATCTTCTTTCTTGAATCTTTTATTTTCATGCCCTTGTATGCTCCGTAATTAAGAGTTCCGTCTGGCTTGAATATTATTCTCGGATTCAATCTGTGCCTCTCAATTGCTTCTATATCATATTTATCACCATAAGAACAAACCATCATTGCTCCTGTTCCTTTCTCCATATTAGCTGACTCATCTTCTATTATCGGAACATTAAAATTAAATAATGGAACTCGTGCTTCCTTTCCTTTTGTCCATTTATATCTCTTATCTTTTGGATTAACAAAAACAGCCACGCATGCAGGTAGCAATTCAGGGCGTGTTGTTGAGATAAGAAGTTCATTTCCGTCTGCAAAAAATTTCAAAGTGATAAATTTACTGTTCTCTTCTCTGTCTTCAAGCTCTGCCTGTGCAATTGCTGTCTGACATTCAACACACCATATTGTTGGAAAATCTTTCTTGTAAATAAATCCTTTTTTGTAAAGTTCAAGAAATGATTTTTGCGACATTTTTCTGCTGTTTTTGTCAATTGTTGAATAAAAAATATCATAATCACAGCTTATTCCCAAATTTTTCCATTGCTGAATGAAATCAGGAGTTACTTTTCTTAATGTCCACAGACATAATTTTATGAATTCATCTCTTGGCATATCCCTGCTTTTTACATTGTTAATTCTTTCAACCAATTTTTCTGTTGGCAGTCCATTGTCATCTGTTCCAAATGGATAAAAAACCTGTCCTTTTTTCGCAATATACATTCTCCAGAATCTTGCCAAAAAATCCTGTTGAGAGTATGAAAAAGCATGTCCAACATGCATATCTCCAGAAACAGTCGGAGGAGGCGTGTCAATGCTGAATATATCGCCTTTTTTCTTTTGATTAAATTCATAAATGCGTTCTTTTTCCCAATATCTAAGAATTTCTTTTTCAGAATTTAGTGCCTTTTCGCCCATATTGTTGTTAAATACAGCAACTTTTAAAAACTATTTGTATGTGATTAAATTAAGGAAAAATGGCGATAGAAACAAAAGAATATGTATTTGATTATCCTGAAAAAGGCGAAATAGAGTCAGTTATAGAATTATATAAAGAAGATGTGCATTATTTTGGCGAGATAGATGGAGAACCATGTTATCATATTAATAATACCACTGTATTATTCTTTAATTTACCTGGATTACGAATTCAAAGAAAAGGAAAGTTAGGAATAATCGGATATCCTGAAGAAATAGAAAAAACAAGGAAAAATCTTGAAGAAAAATTAAAGATTAAACTTGAAAGAAGGATAAAATGACAAACGACACAATAAGTCTTCCGGGATACGGAGGTTTAACAAGGTTCAGTGAAGAATATGAAAGCAAATTCATTCTCAGTCCAATGCATGTAATCGTAATGGTTGTGCTCATAATAGCATTTAGAATTTCTTTGACTTTCATTTACGGATAAAAACAGAAAACAATAAAAACCGCGATTTTTTTGTCTTACAATGTTCAATCTTGACCCTAAAAAAATGCAGGCAATGATGAAACAAATGGGAATTTCCCAGGAGGAGATTTCTGCCAGAAGAGTGATAATTGAAAAGGAAGATGGCGGAAAGATAACAATTGACAATCCTTCTGTTGTGAAAATCAAAGCGCAGGGACAGGAAAGTTTCCAGATTTCAGGTAATATATCTGAAGAAAGCGAAAAAATTGAATTTTCAAAAGATGATTTAAAAACATTGATGCAGCAGACAGGCTGCACTGAAAAACAGGCAAAAGCAGCGCTTGAAAAAACAGGTGATTTAGTAGAAGCCATAATGCTTCTTAAGAAATAAGAATAATTATTAACTATCTATATCCTTATAAGAACTTATTTTATAAGTCCAATCTCCTTTTTCATTTATTACTTTTTCAAATAAGAGCAAATCATGAAATTTATCAGAACGTTTTAATCTTTTTCCATTAAGTGAATCAAGCATAGTTTGTGCTTCTTCCATAGAATTAGCAGCTTTTGTCTCTAATAATGCTCTTGTAAGTTCATCAGGGGTCTTAATAACACTTAATCCAGACCAAAGAGAAGTGAGCAAAGTTTTTCCTGACCCAAAAAGAGTTTTTGTAAGTTCCCTAGCACCCTGATAATTTCTTTCTTCTCTTGTATTAAAAATGCCTACGCCTCCTATAAAATTAATTACAGCATATTGCTTACTATCTGTCATAAAAATAGAGTATTTGTTTGGTTTTTAAACTTTTATATGTCAGAAATACCATTATTCAATTATTAAAAATAACCGCAAATTCTATTAATTTCCGCTACTTATAAAAAACATGGAAAAATTCCTTGAAAACTTGGATGAAGCGCAAAAAATCATAATGGCAATGGACCACCTTGTTTATGTTACTTTTCCTCTTATAAAAGATAAGAAAATGCTCATAAGAATAGCAATGGAGACAAAGAAAGCGATAGCTTTATGCATAAACTCAATTCTTCAGAATGATTATCTGTATAAAAGAATAAAACTTTATTCAAATCCGCAGGAAAATTTTCTGACTTTTCGTGAAAAATGCGCTCCAAGATATGAAATAAGTAAAGAAGATATAAACAAGATAACAAGTCTTTTTGAATTGGTTAAAAAGCATAAAAAAAGCCCTCTTGAATTTGTAAGAAACGAAAAAGTGATAATAATGTCAGAGGATTTCTATCCTGAAATTCTGACGCTTGAAAAAACAAAGGAATTTGTTGTTCTTGCAAAAAATCTGCTGTTGAAAATAGCAAAAAATCTGAAGAAATACTAAAAAACACTCCAAAAATAACCACCACTATTAAAGAGCAAAAAAATAAAAAAATAAAAAGATATAAAAAGCCGAATGTCCTCGTATATTACACTTCTAAACAACGCCTATCAATCAAATGGAAGAGATAATACAAGAAAAGATTAGTGCAGACCATTTATTATATGTAAGTTTAAAATACACAAAAACATGCGATGTCATTATTAATCTAATTCTTAGATGGAGAAAAATGATTGAGCAGAGCATCAATGCAATATTAAAACAAGCCAAAAAAAAGAAAAAAGTGCCTTCAATTCCAAATAATCCAAAAGGACAGATAGAACTTATAAGAAAAGTCATGAAAAAGGATATTAATTTCCTTGAAGTAATAGATATGTATGAAATGTTCAGGAAAATAGAGGAACTGAAGAAAGAAAGAATAGGAGAATTTCGGAAAAATGTAACGCTTAAGGTGTTTTACAGGGGAGAAGAAATAAACATAAATCTTGAAAAACTGAAGATTTACGCTGAAAAACTTGAAAAATTCATAACCTCAACAAAGCTGTTTCTTTCTTAATAAAAATTCTTATTTTTGTGAACTCGCTTCGAGAGCTTTCACAACAACCACTAGTCTACTCTCATCCGATTCAATAAGATTCCTGTAGCTGGAACGGACATCCATGTACATGTTCAAAAAGAACCTGGACAAACCATCTTGTCTTGTATAAGAAGTTCTATTGCCCATTTCATCTTCAACAGGAATTCCTTTTTCGTTCATAATTTTGAATTGACAATTTCTCATTAATTCAGGCGCTTTAAAGAAATCAAATGTCTTTCCTGCTTTGAAATTCAATCCATATGCAGAATTATTATCCTCAAAAAGTTCCATTCCACTTATTACAAAAGGCATGCCTGAAAATCTTTTTACCTTGATTGATTTTGCAAGAGATTTTGCCAGATAATCATTATTTATATTGCTATCTCCATTACTTCTTAATACAACAGATGGAGCATCTTCACATTTTCCTATTAAAAAATTCTTGTCAGCTTGAACTATTTGGTCTAATTCAGCCATTGTTGCTGTTCTTATTCCTATTTGATTAAGCAACAGAACTTTGAACAAATTAGAACCTTTTATTGGAACATTTAATACCTGCCTTGCTCTTTTATTTTTGAATTTCTTTACGGCATCTTCATATGCTTTTTGTTCATCTTCTGACAAAAAGCCGGCGCTATAAACAGGAACATTCTTTGGTGTGAATGTTATTGGATTTCCCATAATTTTCATATAAATAATCCCTATTTAAGGATTTCTATCATATATTCCAAATCCTGTATAATAAGGTTTAAAAAATAGTTCAACTCTTAATTCTTATGAATAAGATAATTGTTATAACATCTGGAAAAGGAGGTGTTGGAAAAACAACAACAGCCATAAATCTGGGAGCTGCAATCAATTACTTTGGTGGAGATGTTGTTATTATTGATGCAAATCTGACAACTCCAAATGTTGGAATTCATCTTAATTCGCCAGAAGTTCCTATAAGTCTTAGTCATGTTTTGCTGAAAAAAGCAGATGTCTTTGAATCTGTTTATGAACACGAATCTGGAATGAAAATAATACCTTCTTCTTTATCTGTTCGCGATATAAGAAAAATAAATCCTGAAACAATAAAGAATTATAGAAAAGATTTCAAAAAAATAGCTGATTATATAATTATGGACAGTTCTGCAGGATTGGGCGATGATACGCTCTCTGTTCTTGATTTGGCAGATGAAGTCATAATAGTAAGCAATCCAGAGATGCCTGCTCTGACAGATGCTCTGAAAACAATCAAGATAGCTGAAAAAATGAACAAGCCGATAAAGGGTGTTATAATGACGCGCGTGAGAAAAAATGCATCGGAAATGCAGCCAGATTTAGTCAGGGAAATGCTTGAAATTCCTATTCTAGGAATGGTTCCTGAAGATCTTGTAATTCAGGAAGCACTGTCATTGAAAAATGCAGTTGTTCATACTCATCCAAAAAGCAAACCTGCCCGCGCATACAAGGAAATTGCAGCACGAATAATGGGTGTCGGATATGATTCTGAAAAAGACAAAGAAGGGGTCTTTGACAAGCTGAGCAGAATGCTGAAAAAATTAAGCAAGAAAAGTTAAAGGAAATTTTAATAAGAAATAAAATTGCACAATGTTAAAATATAAATAAGGGTAATTTAATTATCAATTATTAAAAGTAAATTAATTCAAGCGAATGAAATGAGCGAGACAAACATCATAAACTTCAATGATTGGCAAAAACTTGATTTGAGAGTTGGAAAAATATTAAAAGTTGATGATATAGAAGGAGCAGATAAGCTCTACAAGCTAGAAATTGATTTAGGAAAAGAGATTGGAAAAAGAATTCTTGTTGCTGGACTAAAACCTCATTACAAGAAAGACAAATTGAAGAATCATCTCTGCATTGTTTTCATTAATCTAGAGCCAAGAACTTTGAGGGGAATAATGAGCCAGGGGATGATTCTTGCTTCTGTAAGCGAAGAAAAAGACGGAAAAGAATTCGTAAAACTGCTTCAGCCAGATGATGACATGAAATTAGGAAGCAAAGTGAGATAATTCAAATCTTCTTAAACAAAATCTCGCTCTTTTTTATCTTCTTAACTGCAATCAGCTTCTTTATTTCATCTAGCGAGATTTTGAATCCAAAATTCTTTGCTATTTTCTCGCTTGTTTCAGGAAGAAAGGGCCAAAGCAAAATCGCAATTGCTTTTATGCTGTCAACAAGTTCATAAAGCTGCTTCTTTTCCTTAGTTTCCCAAATTTTTTTGCTCTGGACATATTCATTGCAGACATCAATAAATGCAAAAATTTCATTCAAAACTTTGTCAAGTTCATAATTTTCAAATAATTTATCAATTTTCTTTAGTTCAAGTTTTTTCAGAAGCTTGTTTTCGCATTTTTCAATTCCGTATTTCTCAGCAAGTGCAGTAACACGCGAAACCAAATTGCCAAGCTTGTCAGCAAGTTCCCCATTATTTCTGTAAATCAAATTCTTTTCAGAAAAATCCCCATCTTCTCCAATGACAAAATTTCGGCAAAGATAATATCTGACTGAATCAGAACCATATTGCTCAATAAGTTTTTTTGGAGATATTGAATTTCCAAGTGATTTTGAAATTTTTTGTCCTTCAAATGTCAGGAATCCGTTTATCAGAATTGATTTTGGCGGCTTTATTCCTGCTGAGAAGAGCATTGCAGGCCAGATAACACAATGAAACCAAGCATTGTCAGTGCCAAGAATTTCAACATCTGCAGGCCAGAATTTCTTAAATTTGACATCATCTGGCCAGCCAATACCTGTTATATAATTAAGCAAGGCTTCATACCAAACGTAAACAACATAATCCTTATCCAAAGGAAACTGTATTCCCCATGACATATTTTTCTTTAAACGGGTTATATTTAAATCTTTAAGTCCTTCCTTTACTCTGTTTATTATTTCCTGTCTTCTGAAAGCTGGCAAGATATAATCTTTATTTTTTTTATAAAACTCCAGCAATTTATCCCGATATTTACTCAATCTGAAAAAATAAGTTTCTTCCATAATCTCTTTTATTTCCCTATTTGGATGAAAAGGGCATTTTCCATTTATCAAATCTTTTTCAGTTATGTATGCTTCACATCCTTCGCAATATAATCCTTTATATTCTCCCTTATATATGTCTCCTTTTTTATCAATTAATCTAATAAAGTCCTGGACTTTCTTTTCATGGTCCTTATCAGTTGTTCTTATGAATCTGTCAAATTTGATATCCAATTCTTCCCATGCTTCCTTGAATTTCAAGGCAAGAGAATCAACAAACTCTTTTGGACTTTCATTTTTTTCTTCAGCGCTTTTTGCTATTTTCTGCCCATGTTCATCTGTTCCTGTAAGATAAAAGACATCATCTCCGATAACTTTATGCCATCTTGCCAGCACATCTGCCAGAACTTTTTGATAAGCATGCCCTATGTGCGGCTCTGCATTCACATAATCAATCGCGGTTGTAACATAAAATTTCTTAGCCATATCCTCTATAAATTCATAAGATATAAAAACTTAACCAATCACAATTTATTTAAATAAAAGACAATTTCTATCAAAATGTTCGGCAGAAAATCATGTCCAAATTGCAATGAAAATATAAGCAAAAACTATGATTTTTGTCCATATTGCGGCATTTCTTTTGGAAAAAGAAAAAAGAATGATTACGGAATGCTTGGTGAAGATGATGAAATTGAAGAACCAGATATTTCCAATCCGTTTGAGAGCATTTTAGGAAAAATGAGCACCGGAATGCTTGATAAAGTGCTTGCAGGCACAATCAAAATGTTTGAAAAGGAAATGGAAAAACAGCTTAAAAATTCAGGAAAAAATATTCATCCAGAATTTCCACAGAGAACGAATTTTGAAATAATAATCAACGGAAAAAGAATAAATCCAAAAAATATAAAATTTTCGGAAAAAGTGCTGCGAGAAGAAAAAGATAATGATGAAGGAAATTTAGAAAAGCGCAGAAGAAAATCAATTCCAAAAATATCATCTGAAAACCTGAAAAAAATTTCAAAGCTTCCTAAAAAAGAACCATCAACTAACATAAGAAGGCTTGCAAACAAGGTTATTTATGAGCTGGATATTCCTGGAGTGAATTCCATAGAGGATATTTATATAGCACAGCTTGAAAGCAGCATAGAAATCAGAGCTCTTGCAGAAGACAGGAAGAAAGCATATTCAAAATTAATTCCAATAAATCTGCCAATTATAAGCTACGAATTAAATGATGGAAAACTTATTCTTGAATTGGATGCGAAAAATTAGGAAATCACAAAACCTATAAATAGCCAAATTTCTCTAAATATAAATGAGCCTGTAGTTCAGCCTGGTTAGAACGCTGCTCTGATAAGGCAGAGGTCCACAGTTCAAATCTGTGCAGGCTCATTTTTTCCAAACCTCAACCTTTAAAAATAAACTTTTTCTTGATAAATAATGGCTAAGAAAATTGAAGAAAAAACAGAGAAAACAAAAAAAGAAAAACCAAAAGATTCTGTTAAAGGATTTTATTCTTATCTTAAACAAGCATGGAAAAAACCAGATGCAAAAACTCTGAGAGAGAGAATGATTGATTGGAGAAGAGGAGAAGCATTTGTAAGAGTTGACAAACCTTTAAGATTAGACCGCGCGAGAAATCTCGGATACAAAGCCAAAAAAGGTTTTGTTGTCGTGCGTGTTCGGCTTTTAAGAGGAAGCCATCGAAGACATCGTCCAAATAAAAAGAGAAGAAGCAAGAGACTGCATGGAAGAAAAAACCTCAGCATGAACTACAAATTCATTGCAGAACAAAGAGTTGCAAGAAAATATTCTAATCTGGAAGTTTTGAATTCATATTTCATAGGAAAAGATGGAATGTATTATTTCTTTGAAGTTATTCTTGTTGACCCTGAACGTCCTGAAATAAAGAATGACAAAACAATAAACTGGATAACGAATTCGGAAAATCGTGGAAGAGTTTTCAGAGGACTTACAAGCGCTGCAAAGAAATCAAGAGGACTTAGAAGCCGTTCACCAACAAACAAATCGCGCCCTTCAAAGACAAGAGGGAGCATATAAAAATTCTATAAGGTTAAATTTTAATACTTCTTTTAATTTGAAGGATTATGAAATACTCAAAACTCTGCGAATTGTATGATGCAATTTCCGGCACATCAAAGCGCCTTGAAAAAACAGATATTCTCGCGAAATTCCTTAAAAATCTCGATGAATCAGATAAAGATTCGCTGTATCTTCTTCTCGGAGAGATTTATGCTGATTATGATGAAAAAAGAATAGGAATAAGCAATCAGCTTGCGATAAAAGCAATAGCCAAGGCAACAGGAATGCAAAATGATAAAGTTGTTCATGAATGGAAAATCATCGGAGATTTGGGAAAAGTTGCTGAAAAACTTATCTCTCATAAAAAACAATCAACTTTGACATCACATTCTGGTTTGACTGTCCAGAAAGTTCTTGAAAATCTAAGAAAACTTCCGGGTTTGGAAGGAAAAGGAACTATTGAAAAGAAAATTTCACTGATAACAGAACTTCTTTATTCTGCAACAGGAAAAGAAGCTCTTTATATAATTCGGACATTGCTCGCTGATTTGAGAATAGGAATAAAGGAAAGCACGATAAGAGATGCTCTTGCAGATGCTTTCTTCAGCGATAACAAGAAAGAAGCTGTTGCAGATATTCAGGATGCAATTGACAAGTCAAATGATATTGTCGAGGTTTTTGACATGGTAAGAAAGGGCAGATTGAAAGAGCTGAAAAAGATTCACCTTGAAATAGGAAAGCCGATTAAAGTCATGCTAGCGCAAAAAGTGAGAAGCATAAGCGAAGCATTTGAAACAGTTGGAAAGCCATGCGCGGTTGAATACAAATATGATGGATTTAGAATGTTGATTCATAAAAAGGGAAGTGAAGTAATACTTTTCACAAGAAGGCTTGAAAATGTAACTAAACAGTTTCCAGAAGTCATAGAATACATAAAAAAATATGTGAAAGGAAATTCATTTATTCTTGATTCAGAGGCAGTTGGATTTGACAAAAGCACAAAAATTTATCAGCCATTCCAGCACATAAGCCAAAGAATAAGAAGAAAATATGATATTGAAAAGCTAAGAAATGAATTGCCTGTTGAAATCAATGTATTTGACATTCTTTATTATGAGAAAGAATCTCTTCTCAATGAGACATTCAAAAAAAGAACAGAGATTATAAAAAAAATAATTAAAAACCAGCCTTATAAGATAATCTGTGCAAAGCAAATAATAACTTCTGATGAAAAAAAAGCAAATGAATTTTACAGAGAAGCATTGAAAAACAATCAGGAGGGAGTTATGTTCAAGAATCTTGAGGCTGTTTATCAGCCTGGAAAAAGAGTCGGGCATATGATAAAACTCAAGCCAGAGGAGAGAGACTTGGATTTGGTAATAACAGGAGCAGAATATGGAACAGGAAAGCGCTCTGGCTGGTTTTCAAGCTTTATTCTTTCATGCAAAGACAAGGATGGGAAATTCCTTGAGATAGGAAAAATGGGAACAGGAATAAAGGAAAAAGAAGAAGAGGGAATTTCATTCAAAGAACTCACTGAAAAATTAAAGCCATTAATAATAAGCGAGAAAGGAAAAACAGTTATAATAAAACCAAGAGTGGTTGTTGCAGTAACATATCAGGAAATTCAGCATTCTCCTAATTACAATTCAGGTTTTGCATTAAGATTTCCGAGATTTGCCGCACTGCGTCCAGATAAATCAGCATCAGATGCAAGTACGCTTGACGAAATTCAGAATGATTTTGAAAAGCAGAAGCGAAACTGGAGATATGGTTAATAAAAATTAATCCAACTATGCGCGGCATCTACTTTCTTTCCCCTGCATTTTATAACCCCTGAAAATGACCTTCCGTCATCAAGCCATTTATACATTAATTCATCTCCCGGATTTTTCGGAAGAAAAGGGATATCGCTTTTTTTAACCCAAACTGGAATCCCTTCGCCTTTTTTACGCTTTCCAGGACTTTCAATATGCTGGCTGCATGAAAAGATATAAACTTTATAATCATCAAGCCTTCTCCATCGAGAAAAAATTCTTTCGGAATTATCAAATAAAATTTCACCTCTCAATGTTAAATGATATGGTGTTAATCCTGCTTCTTCTTCAACTTCTCTCACAGCTGCTTCCAGCCTTCCCCCGGGATTATCTAATCCCATCTCGCACTCTTCTATTTTTCCACCAGAAGGAGTATAAAATCTAGAATTAGTGTCATTCTTTCTTTCTCCTTTCTTTATCATCAATACTTTATCATCTTCAGAAAGATAAACAAGAGTTGCATATTTAATGCGTCTGTCTTTTTTAGGGGTTAAGAATCTTATAAAATCTCTGAACTTCATACCTTAATCTAAAATCAATCCTTAATAAGAATTTATATCATTAAAACATCATTTTTCTTTTATAAAAAATAGCAGAACAAGAGAAAGCAATGCAACACCTGCAACTGCTGCGAACATTGTTTCTGCGCTTATATTCCACAATATTCCTGCAACCAATCCCGCAGGTATTGCTGCTATTCCTGTTACAAAATAATAAAAGCCCATTGCAGTTCCTTTCAATTCTTTTGAGAAATCAGCTATCAATGCCCGGGAAGTCGGTTGTGTGATTGCATAAACTATTCCATATAAACTAAAGAAAATAGTGAAAAGATAAACATTTTTTACGAAAATAAATCCTATGCTTATAAAAAGAAAAAGGACATATCCAAGAATCAAAACTTTTTTTCTTCCTATTTTATCAGAAAGTTTTCCGAACGGAACAGCAGTGAATGCGTAAAATGCACTGAATAAAGCATACATAATCAATGAATAAATAACGCTTCCAGAAAGCTCTTCTCCGCGCGCAATTAAAAATATGTAAAATCCAAAATTTCCAAGTGCAAAAATTCCTGAAACAAAAACAAAATATTTGAGTGAAGAAGAAAGTGATGAAATTCCTTTAAATAAATTTTTATGTGTTTTTTTGAATCTTGGTTCTTTTACAAAAAATAAAGGAATTAATGAAAGAACAGAAATTAACGAGGCAATTAATATTATTTTACTTATTCCAAAATTAAACTTCCAGAATAAAAATATGACTAGGATTATTCCGATAACTCCCCCGGTTGTATCCAGCATTTGCTGAAAAGCAAAAGCTCTGCCTGTTTTTTTGGTTGAATCTTCTATTATTGCATCTCTCGGCGCATCTCTTGATTTGCCGAATCTTTCAAATGAGACAAATGCAACAACCTGCTGCCATGAACCTGCCACCAAAAGAAGAGCCCTGAAAATAATTGAAGTTAAATATCCCAAAAACACAAATATTTTTCTTTTTCCAATTTTGTCAGATATCCATCCTCCAAAAATTTTAAACAAGCTGGATAATCCATCTCTCATTCCTGCAATAAGTCCAAGCGCAATTCCTCCACCGCCAAGAGAAGAAATATAAAATGGAAGCAAGGGAGCAATCATATCACTGCCAATATCATTGAAAAAACTTGATGCTCCAAGAAGTTTCACATTACCGTCTCTTTTCATAAAAATAATAATAAAATTCAAGTTATAAAACTTGCCGTCGCATTCTTTATAAAGCTTTATAAACCTCTTTTTCTGTTATTTATAAAATAAAATGACAGTTTCAAGCTATAAAATTCAAAACATTGTAGCAACCACTTCTCTTGAAAAGCCTGTTCCACTGACAAAACTCGCAAGAACTCAGTCAAATACAGAATATAATCCAGAAACATTTCCAGGACTGGTTTTGAGAATAAAGGAGCCAAAATCAGCTGTTCTTGTTTTCTCTTCTGGAAATCTTGTCTGCACAGGAACAAAATCAGTTGCGCAAGTTAAGGAAGTAATTCAAGCTGTTATAAAACAACTTAAGAAAATAAATGTCAATATAACAACAAAGCCAAAAATAACTGTTCAGAACATTGTCGCATCTGGAACAATAAATCTAAAGCTCAATCTTAATTTCCTTGCTCTTGAAATGCAAAATACAGAATACGAACCAGAGCAGTTTCCAGGATTAGTTTATAAATTAATAGAGCCAAATGCAACCTTTTTACTTTTCAGCAACGGAAAACTTGTCTGCACTGGAACGAAAAACAAGCAACAGCTCGAGAATTCTATGGACCAGCTTCTGAAAAATGTAAAGACAGCGCTGAAGAATTATAAATAAAATTTCTGCAAAAAATAATTTTCTTTACTCTTTTTCCACACGCAAAGTAGGAGGGTAAAATTATCCGATTTTTATATGAAAATTTTTAAACTAATTTAATATACAATTTTATATGGTTGGAAAAAATGAAGAGGAAGAACAAGAGGTTGAATTTGCAGAGCCGAAAAATAAATCAAAAAGAGAAGATTTAATTATTGAAGCAAAAAGTTTTTTTGATTTCTATAAAAAAGAGATGGGAGAGTCTTTAAGAAAAGGACAGAGCGTTATATTTCTTGATTTTATGAAATTGACAGAATTTTCAAACAAACTTGCAGAGGAAATTTTGTCAAATCCTGAAGAAACTTTGAGAATGATTGAACTTGCAATTGAAGAATCTGGATTAGTGAATAATGTCAGAGTAAGACTTTTCAATCTTCCAAAAAGTCAGGAAATGAAGATTAGAAATATTCGCTCAAAAAATCTCAACGAAATGATTGTTCTTGAAGGAATAATCAGGCAGGCATCAGATGTTCGTCCGCAAGTTGTGAATGCAAAATTTGAATGTCCGTCATGCGGAACTATTCTTTCTGTTTTGCAGATGGAAAAAAAATTTCATGAACCGCAGAGATGTTCATGCGGAAGAAAAGGAGGTTTCCGTCTTATAAGCAAAGAGATGGTTGACACTCAAAGATTGGTTGTAGAAGAATCTCCAGAATCTCTTTCTGGCGGAGAACAGCCAAAAAGAATAAATGTTTTCATTAAGGAAGACTTGGTTGAACCAAGAATGGAAGAAAAAACAACTCCTGGAAGCAGAGTTAAAATAATAGGGGTTTTGAAAGAAGTTCCTGTTCCTCTTGCATCAGGTGGTTTATCAACAAGATTTGAACTTGCAGTTGAAACAAACAATATAATTCCGCTTGAAGAAACCTTCGAGGAACTTGACATTTCAGATGAAGATGAAAAACAGATACTTGAAATATCAGAAGACCCAAAACTTTTTGACAAACTAGCAAGAAGCATAGTTCCAAGCGTATGGGGATATGAAGAAGTTAAAAAATCTCTTGTTCTTCAGCTATTTGGAGGAGTCACAAAAATTCACGCAGACGGACAGAGAGGAAGAGGAGATATACACATTCTACTTGTTGGAGATCCAGGTGTTGCAAAATCAGTTACTTTAAATTTCATGGCAAATATTTCTCCAAAAGGAAGATATGTCGTCGGAAAAAGCGCAAGCGGTGCTGGTTTAACTGCAACAGTTGTAAGAGATGAATATTTGAGGGGCTGGAGTCTTGAAGCAGGAGCAATGGTTCTTGCAAACAAGGGACTCGTTTGCATAGATGAACTTGAAAAAATGGATCCTCAGGACAGAAGCGCAATGCACGAGGCAATGGAACAGCAGTCAATTACAATATCAAAAGCAAATGTTCAAGCAACATTGCGTGCAGAAACATCTGTTCTTGCAGCTGCAAATCCAAAATTCGGAAGATTTGATCCATATCAATCAATCGCTCAGCAAATAGATTTGCCTCCTACTTTAATCAACAGATTTGACATAATATTTACTTTGCGTGATATTCCTGACAAAGAAAAAGACACAAGAATCGCAACTCACGTTTTGCTTGAACATAGAAAAGAAGGTGAAGATATGCTTATACCTAAAGAACTTTTTAGAAAATATATCGCTTATTCAAGACAAAGAATAAAGCCTATTCTCAGTGAAGAAGCTGTTGATGAAATAAAAAGATTTTATGTTGATTTGAGAAACAAGCCTGTTGCTGGAGAAAGCACAATGAGGCCCATTCCAATCTCTGCTCGTCAGCTTCAGGCATTGATAAGGATGTCAGAAGCATGCGCAAAACTAAAACTTCGTGAAGTTGTAACTAGAGAAGATGCAAAAATATCCATAGAATTAATGAAATATTATCTTATGGAAGTGGGTTACGATTACGAATCAAAAACATTTGACATTGACAAGGCAACAACAGGAATCACTTCATCACAAAGGAGCAAAATATTCAGTGTTCGCGATACAATAATAGAACTTGAAAGTCGTCTTGGAAAAATGATTCCGATTGAAGAAGTAGAGGGAGAACTTGAAGGCAAACTCACAAAAGATGAAATAGAAGAAGCAATAAACAAGCTTGCTTCGCAGGGTGAGATTTTCCGTCCAAGACGCGGATTTGTCGCAAGAACCTCATAGATTCCAAAAATTCGCGACAAATTAAATATATAAAAAAGATAAAGTAAACCAACAAAAATGAATTTAATAATAAAAAACAACTTTAACAATGCTTATAAAAGAGATTTTATATTAACAATAAACAATAACGAGCGAGCGTCAGCGAGCGAGTGAAATTAACAATAACAGGTAAAATGCCGGAGACCAAATTAAAAATTGTGCATGCGTCATTTAACAAGTAAAATGCCGGAAGAACAGCAATTCAAAAGAAATATAGCATTCAAATTAAGAATCGGAGATTTGCATTCAGGAAAACCTGTGATAGAAGCAGATAAATTTATCTTTCTTGATTTAAACGGAAAAAAAGTAATAAGAGTAAATTTAATAGGAAATATAATAGACAAATACGGAACAGACAGCGAGCAAGGAAAAAAATTTTCAGTAATAACCTTGGATGATGGTTCTGGGCAGATAAAGGCAAAGCTTTTTGGAGACGACATAAAAAAATTAGAGAGAGTTTTTCAGGGACAGACTATATTAATAATCGGCGTTTTGAGGCACTTTAATAATGAGATTTATATTTCTCCAGAAATAGTGCGTGAAATGAATCCCAAATATCTTTTAGTTAGAAAAATTGAGATAGAGAAACAAAGAAGCAAAAATTCAGAGATGCTGCCAAAAGAACAGATTGCAGATGTTCGGGACAAAATACTTGGCGCAATAAAAAATTCAGAAGATTATGGAGGAATAGAAATGGACAAGCTGATAATGACATTATCAAATATTGCTCCTGTAATAATTAATCAGGAAGTTGAAAAATTCATCGAGGAAGGAATTGTATTCGAGCCCCGTCCCGGAAAAGTAAGATATTTGGGTTGATTATCTCTTTTTAAGAATTATCGTGATATATCATCTCTTCTTTTTACCTGTAATTCCAAACTTCTTGTTGAAGAAATAAGCAAGCCATACCAATGCAATCAACGCAATCAAGGAAAGCAAAAACTTAATCCAATTTTCCGCAAAACTCCAGAAACCTGCAACACCCCACAAAATTATACCTACTCCTCCTGCCATCAACCCAGCCCCCACTGATTCTAGCCCGAAAACCAGTGCACCTATTGCTATTATGATTATTCCCAATGGAAGTGCGATTAGAAATACGATTCTTGAATAATCCTCCATATCTGCCTCATATTGCATTCTGCATGTGTAAGCAGTGTCACAATATCCGAGCGGACTGTTCACTTCTTTCGGACCCATATAATCGCTCCATTTTCCTCCAACAGCTTCGCATTGAACAGAATTATTCACATACCAATTTTCTTCCTGATTTGCACAATAATCATTATACTCAGGAGATGGATAAAAAGTTTTGATTCCGTAAATTGCAACAGAAATTGTAAGAATAATTATTCCAACTGCAATAATTACATTTTTTATATGCATGATAATAAAAAGAAAGAGGTATTTATAAAAGTTAACAAAATCTCTCAAAAACCTTATAAACTAACTCCCTCCATTTTATATATGGACAACTATGAAAAGCTTTTAGAGCAGGCATACAACAAAGTCAAACGAGTCGAAACTTCAAAAGACAGATTTGAAATTCCAAAAGTTGAGGGGCATATTGAAGGAAAAAAAACAATAATAACAAATTTCACACAGATTGCATCATATCTGAGGCGCCCGGTCGAACATTTTCAGAAATTCCTGGTAAGGGAATTGGCTACACTTGGACAAATGGAAGGGGACAGGCTTGTCCTTAACAACAAAATTCCAAGCACAAAAATAAATCAAAAGATAGAAGAATACACAAACGAGTTTGTTCTTTGCAGAGAATGTGGAAAACCTGACACAGAGATAAAAAAAGAAGACAGAATTGCATTTCTTCATTGCTTGGCATGCGGTGCAAAGCATAGCATAAGAAGTAAAATCTAAAAATTTTACGAATTCGATAAATCAAATTAAAGTAAAATCTAAAAATTTTACGAATTCGATAAATCAAATTAAAGTAAAATATAAAATTTTACGAATTCGATAAATCAAATTAAAGTAAAATCAAAGGAAAAACCACTATCTAAAGGTTTAAAAAACAATCTTTCGTGATATGATTAATTTTAAATAAAAACAGGAGGAAAAATGGTTGAAGCATATTGTGTTAAATGCAAGGAAAAAGGTCGAAAAATGAACAATCCTGTAATTTCCCAGACAGCAAGAGGCGGATACATGGCTCAGGGCGGTTGTTCTGTTTGCGGAACAAAGATGAGTGCAATGATGTCTAAGGAAAAAGCAGAGAAAGCAATCAAAGACGGCGCTAAGAAGGCTTTTTAATTTCTTAGAGAAGGAATTGAATAATCAAAAGTAGTTAAACTTATTAAAAGATAATTCTCAAAATAAATTAAATTAGATTTTATAGAAATTTTATATTAACGATAAATTAATAAGCGAGAAAGCAAGCCTATTTTAATAAAAATGCTGGTAAAAATAATAAAATCATATAGAAATGTAGTTGCTATATGTGATTCTGAACTTCTAGGAAAAAAATTTGAAGAGGGATATTTCCAGCTTGATGTTCGTGAAGGATTTTATAAAGGAGAGGAGATGGATGAAAAAAAAGTAAATCAAATTATTTCCAAAATGTCAGAAGAAGACGCAACTTTCAATATAGTTGGAAAAGAATCAGTTGCTATTGCAATAAAAGCAGGATTGATTCAAAAAGAAGGAATTAAAAAGATACAGGGTATACCTTTTGCAATGGTGTTGGCATAAAATAATAAAATGAAAAATAAATTTTTCAAAATACAAAATAGGAAATGAAAGAAAACGAAGAAGAAAATAATCTTGATGAATATGGCAATCAAATAATTACAAGAGCAAAGCTTCCAAGAGGAAAAGAAATAATTGGAATAATTGAACAGCGTCTTGGAGGAAACAAAATGATGGTTAATTGTCTTGATGGAAAATCAAGAAATTGCAGAGTTCCTGGAAGATTAAAAAGAAAATTATGGCTGCGTCCGGGAGATGTTGTTTTGGTTGAACCGTGGGAGCTTGATTTTAACAAGGCAGATGTTATATTTAAATATCCATCAAGCCAGATAAACTGGCTTAGAAAAAACGGATATCTCAAGGAAGAAAAAAACGAGTTCTGAAATAAAATGAGAATAAGAAAATTCAGAAAAGGAGACGAAAAAAAGATTAAGAAGCTTATTGGGGGTATTCTTTTAGAAATTTTTAAAAAAGAACCAAAAGGATTGGAAGATTTAGATAATATAAAGAAAAATTATAAAATTTTTTGGGTTGTTGAAGATAAAGGTAAAATAATTGCAACAGCAGGAATAAACAGGGATAATATAGCAAAAAGGTTATATATTTACAAAAAATACAGAAAAAAGGGTTTGGGAAAAAAATTATATTATTTGCAAGAATCTTATCTTAAAAAGAAAGGAATTAGGAAAATTAAACTTTCAACTACTCCACAAATGAAAGATGCAATTAAATTTTATGAAAAAAAGGGTTTTAAAAAAATAAAAATAGATAAAAAGAAAAATCAGATATTCTTTGAAAAAATATTAAAATGAAAAGCCTCATCTGTGAAAAAATAGCAAGAATAATAAAAGGAAAACAAAAACTTGAGAAAGAATTGAATGTAAAAATCTTCATCCGCGGAAAAGAAGTTGATGTGGAAGGAAATCCTGAAGATGAATATATCGCTGAAAAAGTAATAGAGGCGCTGAATTTCGGCTTTCCTTTTTCAATAGCCATATTAATAAAAGAAGAGGATTGCATATTCGAAATACTAAATATAAAAGATTACACAAAAAGAAAGGATTTGGAATCAATAAGGGCAAGAATAATCGGAAAAGAGGGAAAAACATTGAGAACATTGAATCAGCTCACTCATTGTTATTTTGAACTTAAAGATAATAATGTGGGAATAATTGGCAATGGTGAAAATATCAAAATCGCAAATGAAGCATTAATATCTCTTCTTCAAGGTTCAAAGCAGGCAAATGTTTATAGTTTTCTTGAAAAACATCAGCCTCAACAAATTCTTGACTTGGGTCTGAAAGAAAAAAAGAAAAAGGAATAATTTTAAATATGCTTTCTCGCTTCAATTCTTAAGTCCCGATAGCTCAGCCCGGTTAGAGCACATGGCTGTTACGACGCGAACTTGCTTCGCGAAGTTCGTAGAAACCATGGGGTCGAAGGTTCAAATCCTTCTCGGGACGTTTTATTTTTTTATTCTCGTCATTTCCAGCCTCATTCTTAAAAATTCAGTTATATTCATTCCTTTTGCTCTTGCGTAATCAGATGTGTAAGCGTCCCAAACAGCACCGGCATGTGCTCGTGCTGCTTTTGGAAAAGCACGAAGAAAAATTTCTGTTCTCGCCCTTTCATATCCATGATAAGAAAACATTTTCCATGCTTTCAATTTTAATGCTTCGGCACTCACAATCAAATCAGTATAGCCTGATTGTGATTCCATCTTCCATGCAAGATATTGATAAATTCCTGGAAGATTTTCAATATTTAAATAATATCTTCCATTTTCCAATCTCCATCCAAAACCTTTAAGAGAATTATGTTCTCTTAATTTTATTGGCCATAAAAAAACGCCTTCTTCTTGATTCCAATCAAACATAAAATCAGGATCAAACCAAGGAAATTTTCTAACGAGAGAAGAAAGCGAACAAAAATTATGATTTTCCTCCTCACGTATTATTGGCCTTCCAATTATTCTAAAGAAAAATTTTGGAGCCTTAACCCTCTCCTCTTCTCTGAATTTTTTTCTTTCCTCTCTTGTAGTTTTTCTTTTTTCAACAATTTTTTCAACAAAATAATTATCAAATCCACTTTCAAAAACACCTCCAACTTTTACATTTCCCCATGAATAATCTTCTACCATTTCTGCCTCAAGGAAACTATTTCGCGTATGAATATCAACTTGGTAAGAAGTTTCCCATTTATTATTAACTAATGTAGGTGATATCCAAAAAAAAGGTTCTTTCAAAACAAGCCCATTTCTATCCCTATCTTTCCATTCAATCCCTTCAAATTTTTTTGTTAATTTCAATCCCAAAATTTTAGCTAAGCCATGCAACCCTTCATGATAATCCTTATCTTCATGTCCAATAAAAATCCAGGGATATTTCTTCCAGTCTTTAGTATTATAACATCCAGGTCCGTCTCCTGTTCTCGTTTCATTAAGAAGTTCAACAAATTCTTCTCTCGTTATTCCAGGATTATTCAATAAAATCGCAGGCGGAATAAGCCAATTATTTGCGCAACCCATTTAATGATGTCAAAGAGAACTCTTAAATATATTATTATTCTTAACTATAATCATGAAAAAACAAAAACCTCAGAAAACAGTACTTGTAGCAATGTCTGGAGGAGTCGATTCAAGCGTTGCTGCTCTTCTCATGAAAAAAGCAGGTTATGATGTTATTGGCGCCTTCATGAAAAATTGGTCTAAATCAAGACAAGGCATAGGAAAATGCTGGAAAGATGAAATAATGCCGGCAATAAAAGTTGCTGCTCAATTAGAAATTCCTTTAATAACATTTGATTTTCAAGAACCTTATTATAATGAAGTTATTAAGGAGATGTATAAATTATATAAAAAAGGCATCACTCCAAATCCTGATGTTGACTGCAACCAAAAAGTAAAATTTCCTCTTTTTTGGAAAGAAGCAGAAAAAATGGGTTTGGATTACATTGTAACCGGACATCATGCTAGAATCAAAAAAACAAAAAAAGGTTATGAACTTCTTCGCGGAAAAGACGAATCAAAAGACCAGTCATATTTTCTGTATCGCCTTAGTCAAAAAGATTTGAAACACTCTCTTTTTCCAATAGGAAATTATACAAAAAAACAGGTTCGAGAAATTGCAAAAAAGGAAGGATTTGGAAATTATAATCGTAAATCAACAGTTGGATTGTGTTTTATAGGAAAAGTCAATCTTAAAGAATTTCTTCAGAAAAAAATAAAGCCAAAGAAGGGGAAAATACTTGATCCAAATAACAACTTAATTGGAATGCACGACGGAATTTATTATTACACCATAGGACAGAGAATTGGACCAAGATTCGGTATTGATCTAAATCGTGGCAATGAAAAACAAAGCAAATGGTATGTTGCAAGAAAAGATGCAAAAACAAACACTATTATCGCTGCTCCTGAAAATCATTCTTTGAATTTTAGAAAAGAAATTTGGCTCAATCAGCCTCATTGGATAAATAAAAAACCAAAAAATAGAATGAAAGTTCTATCGAGAATTCGTCAAGTTGGCGAGCTTCTTCCTTCAATGCTAAAATATTCGGGAAGAAGATATAAAATAATTCTTAATAAGCCTATTACAGGAGTCAGCGAGGGGCAGGCAATTGTTCTTTATTCAGGAAAAGTCTGTCTTGGCGGTGGCGTTATAAGTTTTTAATAAAATTGCAAAATCACCCGCTATCGCTCGTTCGCAGATTAATATCATAGTTTAATTTGAAGATAATGTTTCAAAGTTGTTTTTTATATTCACAATTTTACCATCAATAACTTTTTATATTAACTCTCCTTAATTAAAATATGGAACTAGATAAAGTTCTGAAGAAAAGGCACAGCGTTCGAAAATTCAAAACGAAAAAGCCTGATTGGAGAGACATAATAGAAGCAATTGATGCTGCAAGATATTCTCCTATGGCTGGAGGAAACTATAGTTTAAAATTTATTCTGATAAGCGATAAAGATTTAATAACAAAAATTTCCGATGCCAGTCAGCAGCAGTTTGTCGGAAAAGTTCATTATATTGTTGTTGTTTGTTCAAATCCGTCAAGAACAATCAATGCTTACGGAGACATGGGAAAAATTTATCTCCGACAGCAAGCAGGAGCAGCAATGCAGAATTTTTGGCTCAAGCTTGTTGAAAAAGGACTTTCAACAACCTGGGTAGGTTATTTTATTGAAGAACAGATAAAAAGAATATTAAAAATTCCAGAACATATTCAAGTTGAAGCATTATTTCCAATAGGATATGAATTTGAAAAACAATACACAAGAAAAGAAAAAATCGAGCTTGAAAATCTTCTTTATTTTGATGAATGGGGAAATGACGAAATGCAGAAGGAAAGAAAAATTAATGTTTAATCAGAATATAATTTTATTCCTTTTGTAATTTTGGCTGCTAAATTATAAAGAAATGCTCCTATAGCGCCTCCGATAAATCCAAGGATTCCATAGATTATTGGAAAGGTTATTATTGAAAAATATCCGAAACTAAGTCCAAACAATGAAACCTCAACAGGAAACAATGAGGCAAACAATACAAAAATTATACCAATCAACAGTCCTATAATTGCATTAATAATTCCAAAAATATTTGCTACAGAAAGAACTCCTATTTTTCTTATTCTCGCCTCCTGAATTTGTGCTCCAATCATCTTAAATAAAAAAGAACATAGTTTAAATATTTTACTAAAACCAACAAAAATTTGCTAAATTTCTTTTGTTTCATCGCAAAATTGTTCACTAAGGTTAAAACCTTAGTGTGCTCAAAATTTTAAAGAAAAATAAAATTAAAAAACATAAATCGGAGACGCACAAAGCGTCTCCGGAATCAAAAATATTTTGTTTGTTTTATTGCAATCTTATCTCCAAACCTCAATGCCCAAGTCAGACATTTCTTTGGCTGCAGGAACTCTTTCATCTTCTGCATGTCCCAAGACATATGGAGAACGAACTCCTGTCATAATTGTAATAACTCGAACTTTTCCGACAAAGTCCTTGTTGATTCTTGCTCCGATGATAACCTGAGCTTCTGCGCTCAAATTCTCAGAGACAGTTCTACCAACCAAGTCAAATTCTTCAAGTTTCAAGTCAGGTCCGCAGGTAACATGTATCAAAGCTCCGGTAGCTCCCTTGTAATCAACATCCAGCAAAGGATGTGTAAGAGCCTGTCTTACAGCTTCCATAACCCTATCTTGTGTATCTGCTTCTCCAATTCCAATAACAGAAACTCCTCCGTCCTTCATGATGGCAGAAACGTCTGCATAGTCCAAGTTGATTAAGCTTGGCAAAGTAATTGTTTCAACAATACCCTTTACCATTGTACTAACAAGTTCATTTGCAACAGCAAATGCGTGTTCAATTGGTAATTGTCCTGCAATGTCTACAAGTCTGTTATTGTCAAGAACAACGCAGGTGTTTGTAACTTCTCTCAATTCTTGAAGTCCCCATTCAGCCTTGTCAATTCTTGCTTTCTCTGACTCAAAAGGCATTGTAACAACTCCAATAACAACAGCACCTGTCTCTTTAGCAAGCTGTGCAGCAACAGGAGCAGCACCTGTACCTGTTCCTCCTCCCATTCCGGCAAGGACAAATACCATA
>Ga0233420_10000100_pt1 | contig 38103 bp, 43 predicted proteins | sample Watercolumn_Mata_4_FD_183009 | JGI IMG/M metagenome (GOLD analysis project Ga0233420, IMG submission 183009) | Freshwater microbial communities from Lake Matano, South Sulawesi, Indonesia - Watercolumn_Matano_2014_102_MG | ecosystem: Environmental > Aquatic > Freshwater > Lake | place...
CAAACGAAATGGGCTATAACAAGGTGGACATATTAAATCATACCAACTCCGCAGTAGTAACAGGAGTAGAAGCCAATGGCCAGTGGACTGTTGGTTACGCCAGTATTGTTGTTTACAATCCGGAAGGAGAGGATATGTTGAATAGCCAGCAAAGAAAGAGGCTCCTTGAAATCGCTCGCAGTTCGATTAATACGTATCTGCAGAATGGCAAGAAAATGGAGGTTGGCGAGGTTGACCCGGTATTAAAGCAGGAGATGGGGGCCTTTGTTACGCTGAATAAACACGGTGAGCTTAGAGGGTGCATAGGAAATCTTTCGGCAAGCGAGCCTCTTTATCTAACTGTGAGGGATATGGCGGTTGAGGCAGCTGTTGATGATCCGCGTTTTGCGGCAGTTACTTTGCCTGAACTTAAAGAAATTGAAATAGAAATCTCTGTGTTATCGCCATTAAAAAGAGTGGATTCAGCGGAAAAGATAGAGATGGGAAAACATGGGGTTCTTGTGCGTAAAGGTTACCAAAGCGGAGTTTTCCTGCCACAGGTAGCTACAGAGACCGGTTGGAGTAAGGAAGAGTTTTTAAATAATCTCTGCGCCCATAAAGCCGGCTTAGCGCCTGATGCCTGGAAAGATAATAATACCGAGCTTTATATTTTTAATGCTGAGGTATTTTCTGAAGGAAAGACAAAAGAATGAACCGTTTTTACATAGACAAGCTTGATGTAAAGGACAAATACATCATTTTAAAGGATCACGCCCAACTGCATCATTTAAGGGATGTGCTTAGGATCAAGCCGCTTGAGTTAGTAACTGTTTTTGATAATTATGGCAATGAATATATCTGTCTGGTGGCTGAAATCGGTGCTCATGCGGTAAGATTAGAAGTGAAAGAAAAAAGATCGCCTAAGGGTTCAGATATAAGTTTAACCGTTGCCTGCGCTATTCCTAAGAAAGTTAAAATGGATGACATTGTGGATAAACTTACTCAGCTAGGGGTTGAGTGTATAATCCCGCTTGAGACAGCAAGGGTAGTCGTTAGGCTGGATAAGCTAAAAAAGATCGACCGCGTTCAGCGTTGGGAAAAGATAGTTTTAAGCGCAGTTAAACAAAGCCAAGGGGGCAGGCTTACTGAGGTTAAACAGATAAGCACGTTAAAGGATGTACTCTCTTGTGCAGGGGAATTTGATTTAAGGTTAATTCCTACTCTGGAAGGTAAGCGTGAAAGCCTTAATCAGGTTGTAAATAAAAAAAGCAACAAACTTAAGAAAATAATAGTTTTGATTGGCCCAGAAGGTGATTTTACCAATCAAGAAATCGCCTTGGCAAAAAAATCCGGGTTTTTGCCAGTTTCTCTGGGAGAGCGGACTCTGCGCGTAGATACAGCAGCTATTGCGGTTGCCAGCTTCATTAAATTAAATGAAGCAAATTAGCCTTTTCCCCTTGCTCAGGGTTAATGGCGAGCATGTTCGCAGGATTAAGTTTTTTACCCTCGGTTGTAAAGCAAACCAATATGATACGCAAAGTATCAGGGAAAGATTCTTAAGTAAAGGTTTTAAAGAGAATGAAGGTAGCCTGCTTCCGGATTATTTTTTAATAAATACATGTACTGTTACCTCTGGAGCTGACCAGAAATCACGCAATATTATCCGTCGATGTATTCAGGCTAATCCCAAAGCGTATGTTATTGTAACAGGCTGCCTGGTTGAGAATGACTGGAAATCTTTGGCGGATATCAAGGGCATAGGTCTTATTATAAAGAAAGGGTTTTTCCCTGAAGGGATAAGCGATTTTAGGCAACATACGCGCGCCTTTTTAAAAATACAGGATGGTTGCAGTAATTTTTGCACATATTGCAAAGTATCCCTGGTAAGAGGCAAGGAACGCAGCAAGGGGCTGAAACAGGTAGTCAAAGAGGCAAAAAAACTAGTTAGCTGCGGATTTCAGGAGATCGTGTTAACAGGTATTTGCTTGGGGGTATACGGAAATGATCTTTCACCAAAGAGGGGCTTGGTAGATGTTATTGATGCGCTGGAGGAGATCGAAGGGTTAAAACGCATAAGATTAAGCTCAATTGAGGCAGGGGATATTTCTGCCAAGCTGATCAAGCGCTTGGCTAGCAGCAAGAAACTCTGTCGTCATTTGCATATACCTATCCAGAGTGGAGATAATCTTATCCTGAGGCGGATGAACCGTAAATACACCAGGGAAGATTATCTAAATTTAGTTTCCCGGATTAAACACAATATCCCCGATGTTTCTATTACTACTGATTGTTTGGTTGGATTTCCTGGAGAGACAGAGAGTAACTTTAATAATACCGTTGATTTAGTGAAAAGGATTTTGCCTTTAAAGACGCACATATTCCCATATTCTAGCAGGCCAGGCACAAAAGCGGCCAAATTCAACAACTTAATTGATGCAAAGGAGATTAAGGCGCGTTGTGCTGCCTTGGAAGCGATAGCTAAAGATTGCCGGAATAGATTTATGAGTAAGTTCATCGGGAGGAAAGTTTTGGTTTTAATCGAGGGCATGGTTAAGGATAAAGCTATTTGCCTGGAAGGGTTATCTGATAATTATCTCAAGGTTAGGTTAGCAGCTAGGAGTGGGCTGGAGAATAAGATTGTGCAGGTAGAACTAAAACGTATACTTGGGGAAAATTTCCTTGGGGAATTTGTTGACAATTCTTAGTTTAGCGTTATATTTATTATAATATGAAAATACGTATTTATTATCATCATACCGACTCTGGAGGAGTGGTTTATTACGCCAACTACCTTAATTTCTTAGAGGAGGCGCGCACTGAATATTTTGCGCAAAAGAAATCCTCAATTAAACAGCTGGCTGATTCCGGAGTTATGTTTGTAGTGGCGCGACAGGAGGTGGATTATAAATTTCCTGCTGTATATGGTGATGAGTTGGATGTTCAGACCCAGGTGGGGGCAGTTACCGGTGTACGTATCGAATTTTTGCATGAAATATACAATCAAAATAAGCAACTTATTGTGAAAGCTAAGACCATCCTTGTTTGCGTGGATAAGAATTTAAGGCCACAAGCCATTCCTGAAGAGCTGCGTAAAAGCCTAGCTTAATTTAATCAATAACTTGGAGAAAGAATGGAAAACTTAGAACTATTGCGCTTTAGGCGTAGTATAAGGATATTCCGAAATAAAGGAATATCCGAGAAGGATTTAGAAAGAATTATTGATAGCGCCAGGTTTGCGCCTACCGCCAGGAATGTACAGCCTTGGGAATTTGTGGTGGTAACGCAGAAGCATGCGCTAATTAAATTAGCTGAGCTGGGAGAAAACTGCAGGTTTATTGCTCAAGCAGCTGCCTGTATTGCAGTTTATTGTGCGGATACAAAATATTACCTGGAGGATGGATGTGCTGCTACATGCAATATCCTTCTGGCAGCCACAGCTTTAGGTATTGGTTCTTGTTGGGTTGCCGGAGATAAAAAGCCATACTCTCAGCAGGTAAACTCCTTATTGAACGCCCCCTTAAGCATGAAATTGGTTAGCTTAATTGCTTTGGGTTATGCGCAAGAAAAGGATTGCTTTAAGCTGTCGGATAAACGCCAGTTAAAAGATCTTTTACATTGGGAGAGGTTTTAATGCCGCAAATTATTTGGGCAGGGCAGTCAGGATGTTTGTTGCCTCTGCTTATAATCCTTAATCTTTTATTCGGCAAGGTTATCTTTAATTCAACCTTGCTCTGGTTGGCGGTTGAGGCAGCGCTTATTTTCATCTTTATTGTTAAAGTACTTGTTTTAATGCATAGAATTAAGAAACAATTCTTCGCAGGGAGCGGTAACTCGGATTCTGACAGTCAAATACGCAGGCAGGGAAGTGCAGTTGTTGATGTGGAAGGCAAGGTGGTTGAGGATGGGGGAGAGAGAAGTTAAGTTAATTGTTATTGACAACTAAGGCGGATGTGTTAACATAGACCCTAATTTTTAAGGAGTAATGAAAGTTGCATTAAATTCATAAGTTTTGAAAGGAGCGAAGTAAAAATGGGTTTTGATCTTTTATTATTAGCACCAGTAGGTTCGATTTTAGCTTTGGGTTTTGCTTTTTATCTGGCCTTAAGTATTTTGAAGATGGATGAAGGCATGGATAGAATGAAAGAAATTGCCCAGGCAGTGCGCATTGGGGCTCGGGCATATTTGAAGAGGCAATATCTTGGCATCTCCATGTTTTTTATTGTGGTGTTTTTCGCTCTTTTGGCTATGGCCTTAAAGAATTATTTAGTTATATTCGTTCCTTTTGCTTTTTTGACCGGAGGGTTCTTTTCAGGTTTATCCGGTTTTATAGGTATGACCATTGCTACGCAGTCTTCTAACCGCACTGCCCAGGCAGCCTCTAAGAGCTTAAATTCAGGGTTGCGCGTAGCATTCTCCAGCGGCGCAGTAATGGGGCTTACCGTGGTGGGGTTAGGATTATTGGATTTGAGTGTCTGGTATTATTTTCTAAATTGGTATTATTCTTGTCATCCGATACCGTTAGGAACAGATAAGATTGCAGCAATTACATCTACTATGCTTTGTTTCGGTATGGGGGCCAGTTCTATGGCGCTTTTCGCCAGGGTGGGTGGTGGTATTTTTACTAAGGCTGCTGATGTTGGCGCAGATTTAGTAGGTAAAGTAGAGGTTGGTATTCCTGAAGATGATCCGCGAAATCCGGCAGTGATCGCTGATAACGTGGGTGATAATGTCGGTGATGTTGCGGGCATGGGCGCTGATCTTTATGAATCTTATGTTGGCTCAATTGTAGCTACCTCTGCTTTAGGCGTTGCTGCTGGCCTTGGGGTTGCCGGAGTAACTGTGCCTATGGTTATGGCAGCAGTAGGTGTTATTGCTTCAATTATTGGAACTTTTTTTGTTAAGAGTGGCGAGCAGGCAAGCCAAAAAGTACTCCTGGCGGCTTTACGCAAAGGTGTATTTACCAGCTCATTAATAGTTGCATTAATTTCATTTTTCTTGGTTAGGGCAACGTTAGGTACGGAGCATTTAGGAGTCTACTGGTCAGTCTTGGCAGGTTTAATTGCCGGTGTTTTGATTGGTTTGTGTACGGAGTATTATACCTCTAGCGGATTTAAACCAACCCGTTCAATTGCCGATGCTTCATTGACTGGCCCGGCGACTGTAATTATCGGTGGTATTGCGGTGGGGATGATGTCTACTGCGATTCCGGTAATTATTGTTTGCGTTGCTATCCTGGTTAGTTTCTATGTGTCGGGCGGAACAGCAAATTTTAACTCAGGCTTATATGGTATTGCAATTTCTGCCGTAGGCATGCTTTCAACCTTAGGCATTACTTTAGCAACCGATGCTTATGGTCCGGTTGCGGATAATGCCGGCGGGAATGCAGAGATGTCAAAACTACCTTCGGAAGTAAGAAAAAGAACCGATGCTTTAGATTCTTTAGGCAATACTACCGCGGCCACAGGCAAGGGTTTTGCTATTGGTTCGGCAGCCTTAACCGCATTGGCATTAATTGCCGCGTATAAAGACCAGGTTATGCTTTTTGGTAAAGATATTAATGCGAGCATGATGAATCCTACTGTATTAGTAGGCTTATTTTTAGGTGGGATGTTGCCGTTTTTATTCTGTTCTATGACCATGCGCGCAGTAGGCAGGGCAGCAGGTAAGATTGTTATAGAGGTGCGCAGGCAGTTTAAAGAAATAATCGGCCTTATGGAAGGTAAGGCTAAGCCGGATTATGCGCGTTGTGTAAGTATCGCAACTGCGGCTGCGCAGAAGGAGATGATTGCCCCGTCACTTTTAGCGATCGTTGCTCCTATAGGCGTAGGGTTGCTTATAGGTATTGATGCGGTTGCCGGGCTTTTGATGGGTGCAACAGTAACCGGATTTGTATTGGCGGTGATGATGGCTAATTCCGGAGGCGCCTGGGATAATGCCAAGAAATTCGTTGAAGAGGGGCATCACGGAGGCAAAGGTTCGCTTGCCCATAAAGCTACGGTAGTTGGCGATACTGTTGGAGATCCGTTTAAAGATACCTCTGGCCCAAGCCTGAACATATTAATTAAGCTTATGTCTATGGTTTCCATCGTTTTTGCGTCATTTATTATCAAGAATACCTTCTTTAAATAAAGGTAAAATTGGGGTCGGCCCAATACTTTAATTAAAGAGCGTTTTCAGGGTAATCGAAAGGGTGCTCTCATCCGGGAGCACCCTTAATTCTTTATTTGACAAAGTAATTTTAGTGATATAATTATGCTATGGACGATTTGAAATTTGTCCAAGCCTGCGTCAAAGGGGACGAGCGATCCTGGAATGAATTCCTCTCACGTTATTCCCGCCTGATTTATAACTATATCTATAGTGTTTTAGCTGTAAAAGGATATACCCTCTCCTCAGGGCAAATCGAGGATATCTTTCAGGATATTTTTTACTCTTTAATTAAAGACAATTACAAGAAGCTATCTACGTACCAGGCGAGGAATAATTGTTCTTTAGCCAGCTGGCTCAGGCAGGTTACGATTAACTTTACAATTGACTATTTGCGTAAACTTAGGCCTACGCTTTCAATCGATACGGAGATCGAAGAAGGGCTTAGCCTGAAAGATGTTCTCAGGGATCTTTCGGCAGATGCGCTTGAGTTTTTAAGCGATCAGGATAGGCGCAAGACCTTAAGGGAGTGTGTTGATCTGCTTGAAAGCGCAGAACAGTATTTTATGGAGCTGCTCTTAAATCAAGGCTTAAGCTTAGAGCAGATCAGGGAGTATTTTAAAATCAGCCGAGGAGCGGTGGATATGCGAAAAAGCAGGATATTCCAAAAGCTACAGGATTGTTTTAAAAATAAAGGTTTTAAGTTAGATTTGCCTAAATAGTACGTCTATTGAGCCAGGAGAGGGTATATGCTTAGTAATTTTGAGAAGGTTGTCAGGGTGATTTACCGGGAATGGAAACATTCTGGACCTGTTATTGAAGAGCATCCTACTGAAGAGGCCTTGACCTGTTTCCTTGAGGAAAAATTGGCTCAAACAGACTGGGATTTGATTCAGAAGCATCTGCTTAAGTGTGAAATATGCGCTGAGTATCTAAGTACTCAACTTAAAGTAGAGCCGCATCTAAGCAGGGATGTACCAAGAGCTCTTTTGGAAAGGATTAGAAAATTGGTTAATGATGGGGTTAAGGAAAATATATTCGAAATATTTTTAAGGCTTAAGGAGAAGGCTTTAGAGATTATCCAGACAAGCGGCGATGTGCTTGTTGGCCAGGAGCTGGTTCCTGCACCGGTCTTGCGCAGCCGCAGGATAAATGAGTTTAAGGAAGAGGTAAGTATATTGAAGGATTTAAGGCAGGTGAGGGTTTTAGTTAAGGTAGAGAGCAAGGGCAGAAAAGCTTTTGGCCTGGTTGTTAGTATTAAGGATAAACAGGGAAGGAATCTAAGCAGCACATTGCGCATAACGCTTATAAAAGATAATTTGGAGCTGGAGTCGTATGTTTCCGATACAGAAGGTAGTGTTTTTGAAAATATCCCACCAGGTGATTATAGAGTTGAAGTTCTGCAAGAAGCACATTTAGTAGCTGCGGTTGATCTTAAAGTAAAAGCCTAGCTGTTATGCCTTATCCAGAAGCGCTAATCTTAGAAATATTTAAGCAAGATGACTCTCTTAGAATGGGCTTGTTTGATCAAGGCCAGGGCGCCCCTACATTGCGGCATTACAGCTTAGTTACGGTTTCTTTTGCTGAAATAATAAATTTAGGCGCGGAGTTGGTCAATGTTTTAAACCGACCTGCTAAAGATCAATCTGTCAGACTTGAACAGTTAAAATCACTGCAAAAAACAGGCCAATTGTTCTGGAATCACCTGTTCAGCCGCTCAATTAAGGAAAGGCTTAAAGAAAGCCCACCCTGCGTATTAAGCATCTCTCTGGATGAAGAGTTAATTTGTATTCCCTGGGAGTTGTTTTTTGACGGCACTGACTTTCTTTGCCTTAAATTTAGTTTGGGCAGGTTAGTGCGCAGCAAGGGAGATTTGGCCTTGTTACAGTACCGCGAATTAACGGAAGGCCTAAAAATGTTAATTCTGGCTGATCCAAACGCAGATTTAAAATCTGCCTATAACGAAGGATTAAGCATTAAGAATCACCTCAGCCATAAGACTAAGAAGGTGCACGTTGATTTTAAGTCAACCAGCATAGATAAGACTTATGTTAAAAAGAATATTTGCGACTATGATATTGTGCACTTTGCAGGCCATTGCGAGTTTGATAAGAAAGAAGCTTATCGCAGCGGCTGGGTCTTAAGCGATGGGTTATTTAAGGTTGAAGATATCCTTAAAATGGGGCAAGGCAGCAGCCTTCCGGTATTGGTTTTTTCTAATTCCTGCCATTCTGCTGAGGCCAGCAGTGGGTTAATTGATGCGGAATACCAGAGGGCAAATTATGGTATGGCGAGTGCGTTTTTGTTTGCGGGGGTAAGGCATTACATCGGCGCAATCCGTAAAATCGAAGATAACCCCAGCCTTATATTTGCCCGGGAGTTTTATGGGAAGCTTATTTCTGGAGTAAGCGTAGGGGAGTCATTGCGTTTAGCGAGGCTCAAACTGATCAGCGATTTTGGGTTAGCTAGTTTGCATTGGGCAAACTATCTTCTTTATGGCGATCCTAATTTTATTTTCTTTAAATTTATTCGCCGCAGGGAAACAAAGAATAAGCCATTTATTTTCTATAAGAAAATTATGATTAAGCTTGGATTGGCAGCAACCCTACTTTGCCTGGGCATCCTTCTTGTTTTGTGGTTGCCTAAGCTTAATCCCGGTAAAGTTTACTTATTTCTCAATTCTCAGAAAGAATATCGCAGGGGGAATAATCAAGCGGCGATAGATTTTGGAGAAAAGGTAATCAGCAAGGATACAAGCTTTCTTGCGATTTACCCTATAATCGCCAATGCTTATGAACGCATGGGAAATAAAGATAAAGCCTTGAGATATTATGTTGATTATGTGCTTAAAAGCGGGCAAGTAAATCACAGGAGGCACCTTATCCAGGCTTATATAAAGTTAGGTTGGTTTTATCAGCTGGATGGCCAATATGACAAAGCAAAGGTGCTGTATGATAAAGCAGTAAATTTAAGCCAGCAATTAAGGGATAGGCAGAATGAAGCAGTGGCAATAAGAAAATTAGCTGTCTGGAATATAGATAAGGATAATTTTGAGCAGGCCTTGGATCTGTTGACCAAGAGCGTTGCAATTAATCTGGAGTATCCTGGCAATCAGAATAGCCTTAAGAATCTGGCCTGCGACTATTTTGATATAGGCTTGGTTTTTGCCAATAAAAACGATTATGGCGCGGCAAAAGACTTTTATGAAAAAAGCCGCAAAATATTTGAAAGGTTGAATTTAAGAAATGAGTTGAGCGATTGTTATTTTAATTTAGGGGAAATTTATCTTTTTGAGAAAGAATATCTTAAGGCTTTAAACTTTTATCTGAGTGGCCTAAAAATTGATCTAAGACAAAATAATAAGGTAAATTTGACATGCGATTATAACATGATTGGCGAGCTTTATGCGGAAATTGACGATTTGACTAATGCAGAAAAATATTTTAAATATTCGTTGCAACTTGCAGAAGAGATTAATAGCCGCATGGATTTAGCAAGCTCAAGTTACAACTTAGGGCTTTTATATATGAAGCAGGGGAGAAAGAACCTGGCTAGAGAGTATTGGCGCAAGGCCCAAGAGGTATACCGTTTGGTGGACGCTGGTAAGTATAAAGAAATCCGTACAAAATTACTGGAATTGAATAATATATAAAAATAACTTGACAAATATATTTTTTCAGTTATACTCTACTATGTTAATAGAGATAGTAGACAAAGGAGTTGATTATGAGAATAACTTATAAAGGTGATTATGCGTTAAAGGCTTTGTTAGATTTGGCCGTACATTATGAGCAGGGCTTAACAAGAATCAATGATGTTTCAAGGCGTATTGATGCGCCAGTTAAATTTCTTGAGCAGGTGCTTTTAGATTTAAAAAAGGGTGGATTTGTAGAGAGTAAGCGCGGTAATGTAGGAGGGTATCAGTTAGCAAGAGGCCCGGAAAGAATAACTTTGGGTCAGGTGATAAGATATATTGATGGCCCGATTGAACCGATTGGCTGCGTGGAAAAAGGCTATTCAAATTGTTTAGATTTAAACCGCTGCCTTTTTAAAGAGATTTGGAAGAAAGTTAATCAAGCAACCTCTGATATTATTGACAATGTTACATTTGATGATTTAAGGCAAAAGGTCAGCGCCTCTTCAAAAGTGCTCACCTATTCAATTTAACAAAGGAAAAATAAGTGCTTATATTAAGTTTGGCTTTATTTATAATCAGTGTATTTTTTGCGCTGAATATGGGGGCAAGCGGGATTGCGCCTGCCTTTGCCTCTCTCTATGGGGCTAAGCTAATTACGCGCAGGCGAGCTGTCGTATTTTTTTCGGGTTTTGTCATATTGGGGGCAATAGTTCTTGGTAAGAACGTAGCAGTTACTCTGGGTGGTAAGCTTTTGGCAAAGGAGTTTATCGGCCTGCCGGTTGCCCTGATTATTATTTCTTCGGCTGCGCTTAGTTTAGCAATTGCAAATTTCTTAAAGATCCCTCAATCTACCAGCCAGGTGACCGTAGGAGCTATAGTCGGGGCGGGGATGTACTTTAAGGCATTATCGCTAAAGATACTTTTCTTTAAAATCTTTCTTATGTGGATAGTTTTGCCGTTATTGGCCTTTATCATTACGATCTTTATATATAAAATAATTTATCCACCGCGCCCAGGCAATCTTTATTTGTATCAGAAGGTTTTTAGAAATGAAAGAAAACTACGTTTATTTGCTTTCTTGGTAAGTTGCTATGTAGCTTTTGCAATTGGTGCAAATAATGTTGGCAATGTGGCAGGGCCTTTATTTGGAGCCGGGTTAGTCGGAATAAGTATGGGCTTGATTTTATTTTCTCCTGTTTTCGGAGCAGGGGCATGGTTTATAGGCAAAGGTACAATTGAGACAGCGGGAAAAGATATTGTGCCATTGGGCCTGGTATCCAGCAGCGTTGTTTCTCTGGTGACTGCCACGCTGCTTATTTTTGCTTCAATACTGGGTATTCCGCAATCCTTGGTTCAGTTGAATATTTTTGCCATATTTGCAATTAGCTGCCTAAAGAATGGGCACCGCTATACAGCGGAGTCGTATGTAACTAGAAAAACATTAGCAGTATGGATGATTACGCCGGTTATATCAATGGTTATTTCATATTTACTCGTATTAATCTTGAAAGGATAGATATGCCTTTTGCGGATAGGATTGCTAATGATGTTAGCGAATTAATCGGGGCAACCCCATTGGTCAGGCTTAATAAAATAACGGGCAAAGATTGTGCCGAGATTATTGCCAAAGTTGAGTATTTTAACCCCGGAGGCAGCGTAAAGGACAGGGTTTGTTTATCTATGATTCATGAGGCAGAGAGAAATGGGTTGTTAAAGCCAGGCTCAACCATAATTGAACCGACTTCAGGCAATACCGGAATCGGCCTGGCTATGATAGCTGCAGTAAGGGGGTACAGATGCGTACTCACTATGCCTGAAACTATGAGCCTGGAGAGGATCTATATTCTGAAGTCATACGGAGCCGAGGTTATTTTAACCTCCGGAAGAGGTGGAATGCAGGAGGCTATAAGAAAAGCGGAGGAATTAAATAAAAATATCCCGGGTAGTTTTATTTTAGATCAATTTAAAAATGCGGCTAATTCCGAGGCGCATCGTAAGACCACCGCCCAGGAGATATTAAAAGTTGCAGGAGAAAATATTGATGCTTTTGTCGCAGGGGTAGGTACCGGAGGAACAATTACCGGAGTAGTAGAGGTTTTGAAAGAAGTTAACCCGCAAATTAAAATCATTGCGGTTGAGCCGGAAACAAGCGCTGTGCTTTCCGGTAAAAAACCTGGAGCGCATAAGATTCAAGGGATTGGCGCCGGGTTTATCCCGGAAATACTCAACCCTAAGGTGATTGATGAGGTTATTTGTGTTTCTGATAAAGATGCATTTGAGATGTCCGGCAGGCTTGCTCAAGAGGAGGGTTTATTTGTAGGTATTTCCAGCGGCGCTGCGGCTTACGCTGCTGTGATAATAGGAGGAAGATTAAAGTCCCCCAAAAGAGTGGTAACCATTTTCCCGGATACAGGTGAAAGGTATTTTTCCACAGAACAATATTTCGGCATTTAAAAAAGGAGGAAGTGGAGATGAGTATTTTAGATAACAAGGATGATTTAAAGGAATTAGTGGAAAGGTTGAATTTCAAAGAGAAGGTGGAGCGCTCAAAGCAGTTGATTAAAGAGGCGTATGAAAAATATGGCGATTCATTGGTGGTGGCTAATAGTTTAGGTAAGGATTCAGTTGCGGTTTGGGATTTAGCTAAGAAGGTTAATCCGAAAATCCGCGGGTTTATTGTAACTACCCGCTTTAAGCCTCCGGAAACAGTAGATTTTATGAATAGAGAGGTGAAAAGATACCCTGAGCTTAAGGTTTATAAAAATGACGCAACAATTGAACCGGAACTTTATGAAACAAACCCGGATCTTTGCTGCGACATTTTAAAGGTAGGGCCGGTGAAAAGGGCCGTTGAAGAGATGCATGTAAAATGCTGGGTAACCGGTTTGCGTTGCACAGAGGGGCGTACGCGAACCGATTTCAAAGAGGTGGAAGAAAGAGATAAGGGGTTGGTTAAGCTTAATCCGATTCTTATCTGGAAGGAAAGGGAGGTTTGGCAGTACCTGGCAATTTATTCTGTACCGGTTAATCAGTTGTATGCTGAAGGTTACCGTTCATTAGGTTGCGCACCTTGCACCAAGATTACCAGCGATGATAATGAGAGGGCAGGGCGTTGGATTGGCACAAGCAAGTGCGGTGGAGAATGCGGAATACATACGCGTCCTTTAAAGGTTGCTAAGTAAGGAGGAAAGTTTTGGGGTATTATCCGGTAGCATTAAAAGCTGAAGGGGTAAATGCTTTAGTTGTCGGGGGAGGTAAAATCGCCCAGCGTAAGGCGCTGGTTTTATTAGAGGCAGGGGCAAAGGTTACAGTAATATCCCCAAAAGTGACTATAGCTTTAGGCCGTTTAGCTAAAAAAAGCAAGTTAAAATGGTTAAGCCGTAAAGTTAGCAAAAATGATATAGCTAAAGCGAGAATAGTTATTGCCGCAACCAATGATGTTCTGGTAAATAAGAATGTAAGCCTATGGTCAATGAAAAGGGGAGTATTAGTTAATATCGTTGATAATTCAAGCTTAAGCTCATTTATTTCTCCCGCAGTTTTTAAAAAGAACAAGATAATTATTGCAGTCAATTCAGGCGGCAGGTATCCGGAGCTTTCGCGTGACCTGAAAAATTTTCTAAAGGAGCAATGGGGTGAATTTTTATCTTATCGGCGTAGATTACAAAAGCGCGCCTTCTGAAATTCGGCAAAAGTTATACCTTAAGCGCAGCCAGATAGCAAGCTTCTGGGGCCGGATTACTTTGATAGATTCAGCGATACTGCTTACTTGTAACCGTTTTGATATTAGTATCGCAGCAGGCAGTGAGGAACAAATTGTTGAGAATTTAGAGCTCTTTAGAAAAGAATTTCCTTTATTTTATGCGCATTGCTATATCAAGAAGAATATATTTGAGCTCTTGCGTTATGGGTTCCGCCTGGCTTGCGGGCTTGAATCTCAACTAAAGGGGGAATTCCAAATTCTGGAGCAGCTTCAGGTTTGGCTTAAGCAGGATAAACTTCCTCAAAGATTATTTGAGTTCTGGAGCCGGATACTAAAGTCTGCTTCTCTGATCCGTTTTAAATCCGGGCTTAATTGTCGTGAGAATAATATTGCCAAATTATTATTTGAAGATTTAAATAATCTTAATCCAGGTAATGGAAAGCTTGATATTGCGGTAGTGGGTACCGGTAAGGTAGCTGCGCTTATTGCTGAATATAAACCCGAGAGGGCAGATCTCTTTTTTGTAGCGCATAAGAATCGGCTAAAAGCAGAAGTTTTGGCTAACCGGGTGGGCGCAAGAGTTTTATCTTTTGCGCAACTTAAAACAATAATTCCTCATTTGCACGTTTTAGTGAGCGCAGCTTCCAGCCCTCATATTATTCTGAAATCAGGAGATATCCCGGATTCAGTTTTAGAAAGGGATAAACCTTTATATATATATGACCTGGGTTTTCCAGTGAATATTGCAAATGAGCTCGGGAATAGAAAGAATATACTCTTGAAAAACCTTGATGATTTGGCATTATCCGCAAAAATTAACAATGGAAACTATAGTTTGGCAGAATATTTAATAGAGGAAGCAATTAAAGAGGATGAGTATATTAAGAGTTGGCACGCGGCCCAGCCCCTTAGCCATTAAGCAGGTGGATGAATTAAAAAGGATGTTCCCCTGGGTTGATTTTGAGGCTGTAATTATCTCAACTATTGGGGATAAAGATAAAATTACCCCGCTTATAAGGGTTGAAGGAGGCGATTTTTTCACTAGGGAGATTGACCAAGCGCTTTTAAGCGCAGAGATCGATGTTGCTTTACATAGCAGTAAAGATTTACCGGCGCTCCTTACCCAAGGTTTAAAGATTGCAATTGAAACAGTTTCAATTAGCCCTTTTGATGCACTAGTTTCAAAAGGGAAGCTCAAATTGCTTGAATTACCTTATGCCAGCAGGATTGGCACAAGCAGCCGGCGCAGAAAAGAGCAGATTTATGGATTAAGGCAGGATTTAATCTTAGTTGATATACGCGGCAATATTGAGCAAAGGTTGAATTTAATAGATAGTGGAGAGATTGATGCTTTAGTGGTTGCTCATGCGGCTTTGATCAGGTTAGGGCTTGAGCATATGATTGCAGAGGTATTTAGTGATGCTAATTTTGAAGTTTCTCCGAAGCAGGGCAGTTTAACTCTAGTAGCTAGGGAGGATAGGTGGCAAGAGGTAAGGTCTATATTATCGGAGCAGGCCCAGGTGACTGGGAGTTAATTACAGTCAAAGGCTTGAAGAAAATTAAAGAGGCAGATGTAATTCTCTATGATTTCTTGGCTTCTAAGGATCTTTTAAGGTTTGCTAAAGAAAATGCGCAGATTATCTGTTGCGGTAAATCCGATGGTTTGCATATTTTCGAGCAGACAGAGATTAACCGATTGCTTTCAAAGTTTACTAAACAGGGCAAGGTTGTTGCCCGGCTTAAAGGCGGGGATCCTTTGGTGTTTAGCCGGGGGATTGAAGAGGCGCTATATTTAAGAAACAAGGGGATTGATTTTGAGATTATACAGGGGATAACCTCTGCGTTTTCAGCCCCTGAAAGTTTTGGCATACCCCTGAGCCGTAAAGGTAAATATTCTTCAGTAGCTGTTCTGACAGGAAGAAAAAGTAATAAAGACGGGCTTGATGCGCCTGGCTGCGATACGTTGGTTTATTTAATGGCGGTAAGTAATATTAAAAATGTAGTTAAGGTAGTTTTGGCCTCTGGCAAGAAAAGGGATACTCCCTGTGCCTTTATTGAACGCGGGACTACAAAGGCAGAAAGAATTATTACCGGTTCTTTAGGTAATATTGTGAAAAGATCAGAAGAACACAAGGTGAGTTCTCCGGCAGTTTTTATTGTGGGCAAGGTAGTTAGCTACGGAAAGAGGATTTATGGCCATAAGTTTAAATAACCTTATTTACCCCTACTTTGTGACTAATGGTAAGATTGAAAAGTTTAAGATTAAATCTTTTCCGGGAGTCTATCGTTTTTCCGTTAACGGGCTGCTGCAAGATATAAAAAAAATAAATGCCGTTGGGTTAAATAAGGTTTTGTTATTTGGCGTCCCTGATTATAAAGATAATTCGGGAGTTTCCGCTTATAAGAAAAATAATATTGTTGCTAGGGCTACAAAAGAAATTAAAGCAAGGTTTCCCACTTTAGTGGTTTTTACAGATGTTTGTTTATGTGCTTATACAAAGCACGGTCATTGCGGTATATTGAAATCTGGGAAAAAAGAAATAGACAAAAGGGCGACCCTAGAAGTTCTTTCAAAGATTGCTTTAGCGCACGCGCAGGCAGGCGCTAATTGGGTAGCTCCCTCTGCAATGGCAGATGGGCAGGTTTTGGCTATAAGAAACGCATTAGACAGAAGTGGCTTTAAGAAAACAAAGATTTTAGGTTATTCGGCTAAATTTAATTCTAATTTTTACGGCCCTTTTCGTAATGCTGCTAATTCTGCGCCTGAATTCGGAGACCGCAGCGCTTATCAATTGGATTACTTAAACGGACAAAAAGCTTTTGAAAAAATTAAAGCGGATATTGATTCCGGAGCGGATATGGTTATGGTTAAACCGGCCTTAAGTTATCTGGATGTTATAAAAGAGACAAAGCAAAAATTCAAATTTCCTTTAGCTGCCTATAATGTCAGCGCCGAATATGCTTTAGTAAAATATGGAGCTAAACATAAGATTTGGAATGAAAAGAAGGTAATTAGGGAGATTTTAACTTCTATGGCGCGCGCAGGAGCAGATTATATTATCACCTATCATGCAAAGGATATAGCAAAGTGGATAAAGAAAGAAAATTATTTAATATAGCCCGGCGTTATTTGGTGGGCGGGGTAGATAGCCCGGTGCGCAGTTTTAATTATGTGGGGATAAGGCCACTGATGATTGAGTCCGGAAAAGGCGCAAGAGTTTATGATTATGATAACCGCAAATATATTGATTATGTGCTTTCTTGGGGAGCGGCTATTTTAGGCCATGCTAATCCTCAGGTAATTAAAAGTATCCGGCAAAAGTTATTTTCGGGCCTCGGTTTTGGCACTACTAATGCAACTGAAATAGAATTGGCTAAAGAGATTGCACAGGCAATTTCATTTATAAAGAAGATAAGGTTTGTCAGCTCTGGGACTGAAGCAGTGATGGGAGCGGTAAGATTAGCACGTGCATATACAGGAAGAAACACGATTATAAAGTTTTCGAATTCATATCATGGCCACGCTGATTATCTCCTGGCTCAGGCAGGTTCCGGCTTAGCAACCTTGCAAATTCCTTCAAGCGCAGGAGTGCCGAAAGATTTTATTAAATATACAATAGTTGTTCCTTATGGCGATATTAGGGCGCTTGAAGAAATATTTAAGCAAAATAGGGGCAAGATTGCGGCGATTTTAGTAGAGCCGGTTGGCGGAAATTATGGCGTATTGCCGCCCGACATTGCATTCTTAAAGAAAATAAGAGTATTAACGAGGGAATATAATTCTCTGATTATTTTTGATGAAGTAATTACAGGGTTTCGTTTTAGATATGGGGCAGTTTTTCAGAATTTTGGGATTACTCCAGATTTGATATGTTTGGGAAAGATTATTGGCGGCGGGCTGCCGATTGGCGCATATGGCGGCGGTGAAAGAATTATGAGTAACTTGGCGCCCATGGGAAATGTATATCAAGCATCTACTTTTTCCGGTAACCCCATTGTTATGCAGGCTGGTTTAAGTACGCTTGAGACTCTTAAGAAACAGGAAAATAATTACCAGGGGATTACGGATTTAAATAATTATTTGTGCGTTAATTTAAGGAAAATAGCGCAGGAATATGCGGTGTTTTTAGATATAAAACATTACGGAGGCATGTTTAGTTTTAAGTTAAAAACCAAGGTTCAATTTGCTGAATTCTACAGGTTAATGCTTGAAAGCGGTATATTTTTTGCTCCGTCAGAGTTTGAATCAAATTTCCTGTCCTTTGCGCATACAAAAACCGATATTGAGAATACCTTGAATGCGGCCAGGAAGGCCTTTAAAAGAATGGGGAAATAGAATGTTATCTGAAAGCATCGATTACGATAATTTAAAGAGGCGTGGATTCTTAAGGCAAAAGCAGGCTGGGTTTTTTGTTTTGAGGGCAAGGAGGCGCTATGGCGTATTTGAGAGCGCTCACCTTGATAAACTTATTGAGGTCTCCAGGAAGTTCGGCAGAGGTTTTGTGCATGCTACTACGCGCCAAGGATTAGAGATTCCTTATATAAGATTTGAGGATATTCCTGTTGTTGAGGCAGAGATTAAAGCTTCGGGAATTGAGTTTGGTACATCTGGGCCGCGGCTGCGCACGACTACATGCTGTCCGGGTAATAACTGGTGTAAGTCAGGGCTAATTAACACCTTTAGTCTATATGATAGGATTGAGAATGAACTAAACATACGCTGTGCAATGGATCTGCCGCATAAATTTAAGATTGTTATCTCCGGCTGCCCGAATACCTGCACTCGGGTTCAACAGTCAGAGATCGGAGTGCATGGCGCAGTTAATTTATTATCTAGTGATAAACGTATTGGTTACGTGGCTTATCTGGGTGGCTGTGGGGGGAAGACTCCGCGCCTCGGTTTTAAGCTAAATAAGATATTTAGTGAAGATGAGGTGCTTTTAATAGTTGAAAAAGTACTTAATTTTTTCAAGGTCAATGCCAAACCGAAACAGAGGCTGGCCTTGCTTATCGAAGAGTTAGGTAAGGAAAAATTCCTGAAGGAGGTAGGCTTAGATAATATTAAATAGCAAGCCATTATCGAAAAATTCGTGATTAATCTGGAATTTAAGAGTATAATATTAACAATTAGGCAATTGTTCAAGGAGGAATAAAATGAGCAAGTTAGATTCAAAATTAAAGATTGAAACTTTAGCTTTACATGGTGGGCAAGAGGCAGATCCAACAACCGGGTCACGGGCAGTGCCAATATACCAGACTACCTCATATCAGTTTAAGAGTACAGAGCATGCTGCAAATCTTTTTGGTTTAAAGGAGTTTGGCAATATCTACACTCGCTTGATGAATCCTACTACTGATGTTTTTGAGAAACGGATCGCTTTGTTGGATGGCGGCGTAGGCGCTTTAGCGGTCTCCAGCGGACAGTCGGCAATTACGCTTGCGCTTTTAAATATTGCCCAGGCCGGCGATGAGATTGTTTCTGCAGATAATTTATATGGCGGAACTTATAATTTATTTCACTATACTTTTCCGCGCTTAGGGGTAAAGGTAAATTTTGTGAAATCAAATGATTTGGATGCTTTAAAAAAGGCGATTACTCCTAAAACTAAGGCGGTATATGCAGAATCAATCGGCAATCCTAAGTTGGATATTGCGGATTTAGAGGGGATTTCCAAGATTGCGCATAAGAACGGTATTCCGTTTGTATTAGATAATACTGTTTCTCCGTATCTCCTGCGTCCGATTGAGCATGGTGTTGATATTGTTGTTTACTCTGCAACAAAATTTATCGGTGGCCATGGCACAAGTTTAGGCGGGCTGATTGTTGATTCCGGAAAGTTTGATTGGACTAATGGCAAGTTTCCTTTAATTGCGGGTTCAGATCCAAGTTATCACGGAATTAATTTCGTGGAAGCGCTCAAGCCATTAGGCAATATTGCCTATATTATTAAGGCCAGGGTTACTTTGTTGCGGGATATCGGGCCGGCACTTTCACCTTTTAATTCCTTTTTGTTCTTGCAGGGATTAGAAACATTGCACTTAAGGATGCCAAGGCATTCTGATAACGCATTGGCTGTTGCTAAATTTTTGAAAAAACATCCAAAGGTAAGCTGGGTAAACTACCCGGGTTTAGAGGATAGCCCGGAAAAAGAAAGAGTAAAGCAATATTTACCTAAAGGTGCAGGCGCTATTTTGGGCTTTGGAATTAAAGGAGGCCTTGAGGCAGGTAAGAAGTTTATCGATTCCCTTGAATTGATATCGCATCTTGCCAATGTCGGCGATGCTAAAAGTTTGGCGATTCATCCGGCAACTACTACGCATCAGCAGTTATCTAGCGAAGAGCAACTAGCAACCGGCGTAACTACCGATTTCATCCGTTTATCAATCGGTATTGAGCATATCGATGATATTATTGCGGATATTGAGCAGGCTTTGAAAAAAGCGTCATAAGCAAACGGAGGCAGGTGATGAGTAAAATATATTCTGATATAACTGAAACTATTGGAAATACGCCTTTAGTAAAGCTTAACCGGATTACAGATGGGTTGGGGGCAACCATATTGGCTAAGTTGGAGTCTTTTAATCCGCTCTCAAGCGTCAAAGACCGTATAGGTGTAGCGATGATTGAGGACGCAGAAAAAAGAGGAGTGTTAAAGAAGAATACCACAATTATTGAACCAACCAGTGGTAATACGGGTGTGGCTTTGGCATTTGTTGCCGCTGCTAAAGGCTATAAATTAATTCTGACGATGCCTGATACAATGAGCATCGAAAGAAGACAGCTTTTAGCTATTTTTGGCGCGCAGCTTGTTTTGACCCCCGGGGCAGAGGGGATGAAAGGGGCAGTAAAGAAAGCCGAAGAGTTAGCTAAAGAAATTCCTAATGCGATTATTTTACAGCAGTTTAATAATCCGGCTAATCCGGAAATCCACCGCAAGACTACAGCAGAAGAGATTTGGTCAGATACTGATGGGAAGGTTGATATCCTGGTTGCTGGAGTTGGTACGGGAGGGACAATCACCGGAGTTTCAGAAATAATTAAGAAAAAAAAGCCCAGCTTTAAGGCGATTGCAGTTGAACCTGATGCTTCTCCTGTTCTTTCTGGCGGAGCTCCCGGGCCGCATAAAATTCAAGGCATTGGTGCAGGATTCGTTCCGCAGGTTTTAAATCGAGATATAGTTGATGAAGTTATCCGCGTAACTAATGAAAATGCCGGTGAGACTGCTAGAAGCTTGGCTAAGTTTGAAGGTATACTTGGGGGAATTTCTTGCGGTGCCGCTCTTTGGGCAGCATTAGAAGTAGCCAAACGTAAGGAGAACAAAGGGAAAACCATAGTAGTTATTCTACCTGATACAGGAGAAAGGTATCTAACTACTTGGCTTTTTCAAGAAGGTAAAATATGATCAAGGAAAAGAAAACAACTCAGAATAATAGCGTAGGTATTGTGGAAACCCAAGACTTTACTTTTGATTCGCTTAAGCTTGAAAGCGGGGAGAGGTTTGGCCCGATTACCTTGGCATATGAGACTTATGGTGTTTTGAATAAGGATAAGTCAAATGCTATTCTTGTTGTTCATGCCCTCTCAGGAGATGCGCATGCAGCTGGTGTGCATGAAGGACAGGATAATACTGGATGGTGGGATGGATTTATTGGCCCGGCTAAGGCATTTGATACAGATAAATATTTTGTGATTTGTTCTAATATATTAGGAGGATGCAAGGGCTCAACTGGCCCGGGAAGCATTAATCCAAAGACAGCCAAACCCTATGGTTTGGATTTTCCTTTGATTACGATTAACGATATAGTTAATGCCCAAAAGCGCTTGATCGATCATCTGGGTATAGAAAAATTGCTTTCCGTGGTTGGAGGTTCAATGGGTGGCCAGCAGGCTTTATCCTGGTTGGTTAATTATCCGCATAATCTGCGCAGCGTGGTTCCAATTGCCACAACGATTAAGCATTCGCCGCAGCAGATTGCTTTTAACGAAGTAGGTAGGCAGGCGATTATGGCAGATAGCCATTGGAAATCCGGAAACTATTATGACGGTCCGGTTCCTTCTAAAGGGCTGGCAGTAGCCAGGATGATTGGCCATATTACTTATATGAGTGATAAATCTATGGCCGAGAAGTTCGGTCGAGCAAGAAAAGAAACTGACGAGCCTTTTAAATTTACTGCTGATTTTGAAGTAGAGGGATATTTGCGTTATCGCGGTGATAACTTTGTGAAACGTTTTGACGCAAACTCCTACCTGTATATTACTAAAGCAATGGATAATTTTGATGCTTCAGGTGGAAGATGTTTTGAAGAGGTTTTGCAGGGGATAAAAGCAAAGGTTTTGGTTATTTCTTTTAAATCTGACTGGCTGTATCCGGCATATCAATCAAAAGAAATTGTCAAAGCCTGTAAACTTGCTGGGGTTGAAACAACCTACTGTGAAATTGATTCTACCTATGGACACGATGCCTTTTTGCTAGAGGTAGAAGAAGAAACACATCTACTTAAACATTTTCTTAAAAAGATATTTTATGCTTACGAGGTGACCGGTGATTATGGCGCGTAAAGATATCCAGCTTGACCATGAGGCAATCTTAGATTTTGTTAAGCCACAATCTAGCGTGTTGGACTTAGGTTGTGGCAACGGTGATCTTTTGTACTTGTTAATCAAGGAAAAAAGCTGTCGCGGCCAAGGTATTGAAATTAATGACCAGGAGATTTATAAGTGTGTGGCTAAAGGTTTAAATGTTTTTCACGGTGATGTTGACAGTGGCCTGGCTGAATTTAACGATAAATCTTTTGATTATGTAGTGCTTAACCAAAGCCTGCAGCAAATTCTTCATGTTGATAAAGTGCTTATTGATGCTTTGAGAGTAGGTAAAAAAGTAATTGTTGGTTTCCCTAACTTTGCGCATTATAAATCAAGATTGCAGATGTTTTTTCAAGGGCGAACCCCAGTAACTGGGGCATTGCCTTACAAATGGTATGACACACCGAACTTGCATTTTTTGAGCATATCTGATTTTAAGAATTATTGCCGCTTAAAAGAAATAAATGTAGAACGCAGCATTTGTATTGGGCATTCAAAAAAGGTCCGAATTTTTCCGAACATATTTGCGCAGACAGGAATATTTTTAATATCAAAATAGCATGGAGGGAGTAGATGCCTTATATTAATCTGAAGTTAGTTGGAAAATTAAGTAAAGAGCAGAAGGAGAAGATTGCAAGAGAATTTTCTGAAACACTGCTTAAAGTTGCAGGAAAGCCTAAAGAAGCTACTTATCTAGTAATTGATGAAGTCAGCGGGGAGAATTGGGCTAAGGGTGATAAATTCTTTGGTTAGAACTAGCATTAGAAGCAGCAATTTTATTTATCCTCTTGACATAGGGTAGGGGGGTATGGTATAATTAAACTGAGGAGGACAATATGAAACAGACAACTACCCATAAGGAGCAGATAGTTTTCTTAAAGAAGATCGAAGGCCAGATTCGCGGTATACAGAAGATGATTGAGGAAGGAAGGTATTGTGTGGACATCCTGAATCAGGTGCATTCTGTTATTTACGCCCTGGCCAGAGTAGAAGATAAAATTCTGGAAAAACATTTTGAGCATTGCGTAACAAACGCGGTTAAAGGAAGGTCTGAAAAGGATAGAAAAGAAAAGCTGGATGAGATTTTGAAGTTAATCAACCGCTTTAGAAAGACTTAACTATGATCGGTATGCCAGGTGGTAAGATTTTAAACATTACCTTGGGTGTTTTTGTTTTCTGGTTTATTTCTTGTGCTGCTGTTTTTGCTAACCAAGAGCTTTTTTATAAAGAACTTAACCTCATTGGAGGTTATTCTGATAGAGAGCATTGGGTGGGCAAGAGCAATGATCTTACCAATGCGGTGGGCTTTGAGGATTATCGCAAGTTTTCCAATGAATATGGCGATTATCTAACTACTGATTTACAGGTGCGGCTTGCCTATGATAGCATGCAAAATTCCCATAATGCCTGGGGTATTCAGGTGCATAATGCCTGGCTTTTATACAAGATGAATTATGCTGCGAAGCTGCGTATAGGGCATTTTGACCCGGCGTTTGGGCTTGAGCCGCAGCTGGATACCCATGCTACAATTCTGCAAACATTAATGATGAAGGATATCGGCTTTAAAAAAGATTGGGGAGTTGGGTTAGAGGGAGCGTTATCTAAATTTGATTATAAATTAACGTTACAGTTGGGTTCGGGGATGGGGATTCATAGAAGGGAGGACAGTTTTTTGCTTACTACTCGCTTTGGAACTCCTGCTGCAGAGAATTTTCAATACGGGCTTTCTTTTCTTCTTGGCAGGGTTTTAGAAAGCGAGGATATGAAAACAATTCCCCAGGATAAACTCTTATCAGATAATACGGTATCAAAGAAAAGAGTGGGCTTAGACAGCCAGTACCTTTTTGGCCCGTATCTTTTTAAGGGTGAGCTTGCTTACGGTGAAAATGACAACAAAAAAGTGATGGGATATCTGGGCGAGATAGATTACACAATACCAAGGTATCAAAACTGGGAGCTGGAGCTGCAGTTTCAGTCATGGATCAACAAGTTGGGCGAGACTGCTTCGGCTGATTCCACCCTGACATTAGGTACCTCTTACAGGCTTAACCAGACTACAACTTTGCGCGCGGCTTTCTCCCATGAATTTAATAATATGATGCAAAAAGAGGAAGACAAAGTTCTCTTGCAGTTTTATTTTCTTGGGGCTTAAGTTAGGAGGGGCAATGCTTAAATTATTATTTAGCGTTCTATTCATATTTGGTATCTACACCAATTCTTTTGCCGCAGTAGGATGCAGCCTTGATGACCCTGACCGGGATGTGAAACGGCTTTTCCCCGAATCTACCGGTTATCTGACTAAACTTTTAACTTTAAAAGAAATAGGCGGCGAGGTATTAAAGCAAAAGGTCGAAGAAAGATTAGGGGATAAGTTTGATTCGGTCTACGAGGATTTAGATGTTCCTTATGCATATTATACCGTATTAAAGGGCAAGGACACAATTGGTTATATACACGGGGTTAATCAAAAAGGAAAATTTGGAGTTTTGCAGCTGGTTATTGCTGTTAATCTAGAGGGGAAAATTATTAGTTTTTATTACCAGCGCATATCCTCTCCTGAATCTTCAAAGTTCCGCGCTAGCCGGTTTACCGATCAATTTAAAGGATTATCGCTTGAGGATTTCTATAAATACAATATTGCCAATAACGCTCTTTCTGAAGGGAGGGTTGTTAAAATTAGTGATCCTAGTGTTAATAGCCCGGAAGATTTTAGGGCGACTTTACGCGGGATTAAGAAAGATCTTATTCTGCTTGATGAATTCTTGCTTGGAGCAGGAAATCAAGGAGGGAAAATACAATGAAAACTTTAAAAATACTGTTACTAAGTTTAATTTTATTTACCGGCATGATCTCTTCAACCAGTTATGCTGGAACAGAAAAATATGGCGAAGAAATAAAAAATCGTAAAGTTACCGAGGTCAAAGATATTTTGGCTGATCCTAAAGCATTAGAAGGCAAGTCGGTGACTATTGAAGGTAAAATTGCCAGTGAATGTTCCACGGGTTGCTGGTTCTATGTCAAAGTGGACAGCGGTGATTTAACTATTTATGTTGACACCGGGAAATCCGGATTTGCGATTCCACAAAAAGTCGGAAGACGTATTTTAGTAGAGGGAAAAGTCGTGGTGAAAAAGACAGGACCAATGATTCAGGCGCAAGGAGTTGAGATAAAATGAAAATTATATCAGTAGCTTTTAAGAATCTGCAGAGGAAGAAAATTCGCACATTTCTTACTATCGGCGGCGTAGCCATTGCCGTGGCGGTTCTGGTCAGCCTTATGGGATTTGATGCCGGTTACCAGAAGTCTTTAACCAATGATATAGATAAAATGGGGTATCAGGTTTTGGTTACCGCAAAAGGCTGTCCATATGAAGCAGCAACCTTGATGTTAAAAGGCGGAGGCGGCCTGCGTTATATGGAGCAGGCGGTATATGAGAAGATTGCTAAGGATCCGAGGATAGAAAGAATATCTCCGCAATTGGCCGCTACTGAGTTTGATAAAGACAGGCAGAACGGACAAGGCGGTATAGTTTTGTATATGGGAGTGTCTAATTCATATCTGGAGCTCAAGCCATGGTCAAAATTCAAAGCAGGCAAGTGGTTTTCATCCGATGACACAGATGAAGTAATTATTGGTTATGAAGCCGCAGAGTTAGAGCAGCGCGTTCCGGGGGATCAGATTCTTATCCCAAACCTGAATAAAGCTCTTAAGGTAGTAGGGATTTTTGAGCGCACCGGCACCCAGGATGACGGGATAATGTTCATTCCCTTAAAAACTGCCCAGCGCATATTTGATTTACGGGATCAGCTTACTGGAATAGGCATAAAACTGAAGGATATTGGCAGTTTAGGAGATTTTGAAGAAAGTTTATATAATGAGCCGGGTATCCAGGTAGTTAGTATGGCTCAGGTCAAGGGGACCATTTTCAATCTGGTATCTTCTTCAAAAGCAATGACTAATTCGGTAGCGTTGATTGCTATCTTGATTGCCGTAATCGGCGTAATTAATACAATACTTATGTCGGTTTTTGAAAGGACAAAGGAGATCGGTGTGATGAAAGCTATTGGCGCATCGCGTTTAGATATTTTTCGCATTATCTGGCTGGAAACTACGCTGATATGCGTCTTGGGCGGTATTTTCGGAGATGTTATTGCTATTTTGGGTACGAATATAGTAGAACATATTATCAGGAAGGCTTTACCTTATGCTCCCGCGGGGAAACTTGTGATTATTACGCCAGAGCTATTATTGGGTTCATTTTTAGGAGCTGTGGTTATGGGGTTAATTGCGGGAATTTATCCGGCATTTCGGGCTTCTTCTATGAGGCCGGTTGAAGCAATTAGATTAGGAGATTAACCATGAATAATATTCTAATTAAGGCAGATAAGATTAGTAAGACTTACAGGCTTTTTGCTGAAGAGGTAAGAGCAGTTAAGGATTTAGACATAGAAATTTCACAAGGCGAATTTATTGCCATTATGGGGCCGTCAGGCTCTGGCAAGACTACTCTTTTGGATATCTTGGGTTGTTTGGATAGAGTATCCACCGGCAAGCTTGAGGTTTTGGATAAAAATGTCTCTGTGCTTAAAGAAAGCTCATTGGTGAAGGTTCGTCGCGCTAATATTGGTTTTGTTTTTCAGGAGTTTTTGCTCATTCCTACCCTTACGGCTCTAGAAAATGTGGAGCTACCTTTACTTTTTGCCAAATTACCGCAGGAGCGCGATCTGGCTGTAAGATTACTTGAAAAAGTAGGTTTAGCTAAGCGCATTAACCATCTACTAAAACAGCTCTCTGGCGGAGAAAGACAAAGGGTGGCTATTGCGCGGGCACTCGTAACTTCTCCAAAGATCCTTTTTGCCGATGAGCCTACAGGAAATCTTGACACAAAGAGTGGACAGCAGATTTTTGATATATTTAAAGAATTAAATCAAAAAGACGGGTTAACTATAGTTTTGACTACGCATAATAACAAGCTTGGCTTACAAGCCAAGAGGATAATTTACCTTAAGGATGGCCGCATTGTTTCAAAAGAAGAATCTAGTTTATATGCTTAAAAAAAGGGGAGAGGGATGTTAAAGAGTATATTAAGTTTAATGCTTTGCGTTGTTTTGTTTGTGGCGAGCGGGATTATTTTATCTCAGGCAGAAAATGATGCCAAGGCCAGTGTTTCTTTAGCGGCTGCGGCTTGGAATGTTGGTAATAAGGTTTGTCCGGTGATGGGGAACCCAATAGTCGAAGATACAAAAGCAACCTATGAATATCAAGGTAAGGTTTACAATTTCTGCTGTGAGGCATGCATTGAGGAGTTTAAAGCAAACCCCGAGAAATATATCAAGATAATCGAACAGGAGAAGAATAGCCCGCAGCCTCTTGCAGATAAATAGTTTGACAATCAAGTAGTAAGAATATAAAATAAAGAAAACGGGGAGGTCGGTTAACCGGCCTGAGAGTTCTGTGTTGTAAAGAGATTACCAAAAAATACCTGATCTGGATAATGCCAGCGGAGGAAAGATGTGTAATCATTTTAATCCCTATGCTATCGGCATAGGGATTTTGTTTATGCGCGGCCCGCCCTTAAGCTAATATTCAATAAGAGCGTATTAACTATTGAAGGAGGGGTTAAATGTTTAAGAGAATAACTGAGGCACAAGTTTCCAGGGCGATTGTCGGTGAATTTACGCGCTGGTTTACCGACTACATTGTTTCGGATGTGGTAATCATTGGCGCAGGGCCAAGCGGCCTGATTGCGGGCAGGGAGTTAGCCAGAGATGGTTTTAAAACATTAATCGTTGAAAGCAATAATTATATTGGGGGTGGGTTTTGGATCGGTGGTTATCTAATGAACCCCTTGACTTTTCGCGCACCCGCGCAAGAGATCCTGAATGAGTTAAAAATACCTTATCGGGAGGTAGAGGAAGGTTTATTTGTGGCTGATGGCCCAAATGCCTGCTCTAAACTTATTTCTGCAGCTTGCGATGCGGGCGTTAGGATTTTGAATATGACAAAGTTTGATGACCTGGTTTTGCGTAATAACAGGGTTGAGGGAGTGGTGATCAACTGGACTCCGGTTTCAGCATTACCCAGGGCAATTACCTGCGTAGACCCGATATCGCTAGAATCTAAGTTGGTTATTGATGCTACGGGCCATGATGCCTGGGTTTGTAAGAGTCTTGAGAAACGCAAGCTGCTGAGTATGGAAACCTTTGGGCCGATGGATATAAATGTTTCTGAGGATGCTGTGGTTGAGAAATCCGGAGAGGTTTATCCAGGCCTACTAGCCTGCGGAATGGCAGTTTCAACTGTTTTTGGTTTGCCGCGCATGGGGCCGACATTTGGTAGCATGTTTTATTCTGGCAGGAAGGTAGCTGAAAAAGCAAAAGAATTATTATCAAAGCAATCTGCCCTAGCTAAAGAATCAGTAACTCCAGATTTTGCAGTGAGTTAGGATAATTGTGGTCGCACTATTCCTTCTAAGATAGTGCGACCACAATTTCAGGCAACCTTGACAAATAGCCAGGAATATGTTATAATTCTGTGTAAATTGACATTTTGACAATTTGGTATTTGCATAACCTAATGATAAAGGCTAACCAGCAGTAATGCTGGGGCGCAAAGCTTCCGGTCCTCCGAGAGGGGAAAGCGGGGTTGCCAAGTAGGGATAAAACCCTAAAATATGCCTTTTAGGGTTTTTTGTTTATATACCACTTAAGAAGTGGGGTTGGATATGAAGAGGATTCTACATAAGGCCTTGGCAAGAGCCAAGAAGCAGCATAAAAAGCACATGAACTTCCTTAAAGCCTTAAGGCTTTTTGAAGGCATGCCTTTGTTCGGGATTCGCCGCTAGAATAGTAAAATTTTACTTGATTTTTTTGTATTTCTACTTATAATAAAGGAGGTGATTAAGTATGCAAGGTAATGGGGGGCAAGTTGTTATGCATAGAGTAATCACCATGTTAGGCCGGCAAGAGATGGATTATCTTGATAAGTTAGGTAAAGATGCCTTATTCTCTACTGGCCATAAGCTTTCCTACAATGATATCCTGCGCGGTCTTATTGATTTTGCCATGGAGGCAGGGGTATCCGGGGAAAAAATAGATTCAGCCAAATCTTTTAAAGAAAAATTAACTCGGCTTTTAAGCAGATTAGAGATTAAAAAAGGAGGAAACTCATGAAAAACTTGATTTTAGTGCTTGGGGTACTCGTATTAATCTTTGGTAGCCTGACAATCTGGTTCTGCTATGATGATATTTATACTTTTTCTTCTCCACCTATGGATATTGACCGGGATGAGATTCCTTATGGCAACTCCGCGGTTAATAAGCTTGAGCGTGGGATAATTAACCTGGCTAGCTTCTGGATGGAGCTACCGGCTGAAGTAGCTAAGGTTTCTAATGAGCAGGATCCAGCAGCAGGGGTAACTGTGGGAGTGGTAAATGGAGTAATTACTAGCGCTGTACGCGGAGTAACTGCTATTTATGATACAGCTACATTTCCGGTTCCTTCATATACTAAACCGGCGATGAAACCAGAATATGCCTGGAAAGCAGCGGATGATAAGATAAGGGCTTGGCTCTGGTAATAAAAAGAATATAAGTTTAAAGGTCAAAAAGGCGTCCTTGAATAAAGGGCGCCTTTTTCGTTGCAGGAGGCAGCACCCCGTTTTATAGGATAAGCGGGTGCGTCTTTGCTGGACGACGCACCGGAGGATCCAGTTCGTCCGGGTGAAAATCTTGTTAGATTTTCGCGCCCATTGCGTCAATTGTGCCAGGAGGTGCCAAATGCACAAAAAGACAATTAGTTTTACGATTATAGCGGTAATCCTTGTTACAGGCGTTATTTTTGCGCAGGATTTTATTTGGGAGGATATAAGCCGGGGCAATAATAATATTGAAGTAATTGCGGTTCATCCGCAGAATAATGAAATAATTTTTGCAGGAGTTAGCGGTAGCATATTAAAGAGCGATAACGCGGGTGAAAGCTGGCGCAGGGTATTAAGCATAAGAGGTGGTTTAAATAATATCAATGCCCTGGCATTTGATTCTTTAGACCCCAGCGTAATTTATGCGGCTACTGATAATAGTCTATACCGCAGTAAGAATTCGGGGCAGCGTTGGGAAAGAATTTTCCGGGGTAAAAATAATGTAGAGAACCAGTGCACTGCTGTGTTAAGCACTGCGTATGCTATTTTTGTTGGCACAGGAGGCGGGGTTTTCATAAGCAGGGATAAAGGGAGTAGTTGGCAGAAAGAGGACGGTAAAATCAATAATACTGTCATTTTTAACATTGATTTTAATCCTAGGTTAGACAGGGTTGTTTATTTAAGCGCTTCTTGCGGGATATTTAAATCTCTTGATAACGGTGAGAATTGGGAAAGGATTTATGTGGCCTATTCTCAAAATGATACCCAGGAGGAGCGCGCATCTGATAAGGCAGAAGAGGAAAACTCATTACTTGTGCATTTCGTGAAAACGGACCCTAATAATATTAATTGCGTATATTTTTCCTGTACAAGGGGGGTTTATAAAAGTCTGGATCAAGGTAAAACCTGGAGCAAGTTGAGTGAATCCGGATTATTGTTTCGCGATGTTAAATTGTTATGCATTAATGATAAAACTCAGGTTTTCGCACTTACCCGGTCAGGAGTTTTTCATTACAAGCAAGAGCGCTGGGAGGAGGTTGCCTTTAGGCCGACTGCAGGTAGATTGAATTATTTCGCACTGGATAATAAAAGTACTATTTATATTGCAGGAGAAAGAGGTATTTTTAAATCCAGCCCAGAAGTCATTTCTGGCATTTCAGAGGAGGTTTTGTTGAAGGAATATCTTAAATACGAACCAAGAATAATAGAAGTACAAAAGGCAGCTATCAGATATGCTGAGGTAAGTTCGGAAAAAATAAGCCAATGGAGGAAAAAAGCAGCGATAAAAGCGTTATTACCACAGGTAAGTGCGGGTTTAGATAGCAACTCTACAGACCTTTGGCATTGGGAAACAGGCTCTACAACAAAAAATGATGATGATTCTTTGCGCCGCGGCAAGAAAAGCCTTGATTGGGATATTGCCTTGAGTTGGGATTTAAGCGATTTAATCTGGAGTGAAGCTCAAACCAGTATTGATGTACGATCAAAGCTTATGGTTGAATTGCGCGATGACATCCTGGATCAGGTAAACAAGCTTTATTATGAACGTTTGCGGCTGAGATCTGAACTGGATAATTTAGGGATTGAAGATAGGGGCAAAAGATTCGATAAACAATTAAGACTTGCAGAGCTGACCGCGTCTTTAGATTCGCTTACTGATGGGTATTATTCAGAGCAGCTGCAATTGATTATGGCTAAGAAATAGAAAGAATTAATTTGCTGACGCTTGCGCTATAACTTACGTCGCTATCGCTCCGTAAATCATCCGCTTATTAAATTCTTGCAATTTGCCTGCGTTTGTGATAATTTATAGCAACCTGCCATTTTATTAACCCTTTTAATGCAAAGGAATGCAACAATGAGTGCACTACATTTTACGGATGCTAATTTCAAAAAAGAGGTTTTAGAATCTAATCAACCGACTTTAGTAGATTTTTGGGCCGGCTGGTGCGGGCCATGCAAGATGATTGCTCCGCATATCGATGAATTGGCCAAAGAATATGCAGGGAAGATGAAGATTGGCAAGATTGATGTTGACGCCAATCCTAAAGTTGCTACGGAGTATGGGGTAATGTCAATACCTACGCTTATATTTTTTAAAAATGGCAGGATTTCAGGACAGATTGTTGGCGCAGTGAGCAAACTTGATTTAAAACGTAATATAGAAGAGAATCTTTGATGCGTAAGATATTTATCGCCGCCACTAAGCAGAATGACGGCAAAACCACAGTTTCTCTAGGTATAATCAAGAACCTGCAGGAGAAATTCGGCAAGGTAGGTTTTATTAAGCCTATTGGCCAGCGCTATCTTGAGGAGGAGGGGTTAAAGATAGATGAGGATTCAATTCTTATCGAAGAAGTCTGCGGGATAAAATCCGGGCTAAAGGATATGAGCCCTATTGCGGTAGAGAAGGGTTTTACCGAGCGATATGTTATGAAGCCGGATAAGAAGAATATCTCCGCTCAGATCCAGGCGGCTTTTGGCAGGATTTCTAAGAATCAGGAGTTAGTGGTAATTGAGGGGACAGGGCATGCAGGGGTTGGCTCCGTGTTTGATCATTCCAACGCCTCAGTGGCTAAGCTTTTAGGTTCAAAGGTAATTATTATTTCTTCCGGCGGCGTAGGCCGTCCGATTGACGAGATTGTTTTAAACAAGGCCCTTTTTGAAAAAGAGGGGGTTAAGGTTTTAGGGGTAATTGTAAATAAAGTTTTACCCGATAAATTTGATAAGATTAACCGCTTGATAAGAAAAGGACTGGAAAGAAAGGGTATTGATGTTTTAGGGGTATTGCCTTTTAACCCTATGTTAGCACGTCCTACCTTTGAGCAGATTTTGGAAGAAACGGATTTCCAGGTGATTTGCGGAAAAGAATACCTGGAACGCTCAGTTGCCAAGGTTATTGTTGCTGCAATGGAGGCGCGCGATGCAGTGCGTTATATTTGCGAGGACAGCTTGATGATCACTCCCGGAGACCGGGAGGACATGATCATTTGCGGCCTCAGCAGTTTTAGGGATGCCAATAATACAAAATTAAAGATTAGCGGGATGATTTTGACCGGGGGGATTACCCAGGAACCACCGATAATGAACCTTTTGTCTAAAGCCCAGATTCCCGTTTTGTTGGCTAATTCCGATACTTATGATGTGGCTACCTGTGTGCATGATTTGACAGTAAAGATACGGCCTTGCGATAAGGAGAAGGTTGATACTGTGATCAAATTAATTAAGGAAAATGTAGATTTTAAGAAAATCCTGAAAGGAATTTAGCATGGATGCGATTACCCGGATTAGAAGCTTAGCTAGAAGGAAAATTATGACAATTGTTTTACCGGAGTACGATGACAAGAGAACATTAGAGGCTGCGCGTATTGTTCAACAGGAAAATATAGCTAAGCCGCTAGTCTTAACTCCGGATATGATTGATAAAAATCAGCGGGATATTTATATCCAGGAATATTACAAATTATATCAGTCAAAAGATATTAGCCTGGAGTTAGTAAAGGGGCTTTTTTCAGATAATCTTTATTATGCTGCGATGATGACCCGCGAAGGCAAGGCTGACGGACTGGTTGCCGGAGCGGTCCACACTACTGCGGATGTAGCCCGCGCCTGTATACGCTGTATTGGTTTAGATGAGCGTTTTACAATTGCCTCAAGCTGCTTTATAATGGATTTTCCGGATAAGTCATGCGGAGATAATGGTACCTTAATTTTTGCAGATTGCGGGATTATCCCCGATCCTAATTCCAGGCAGTTATCCTGCATTGCTTTGACTGCTGCGGAATTAGCAGGTAAGGTATTAAACATCACCCCGCGTATTGCTTTCTTAAGCTATTCTACTAAAGGATCAGCGAAAACCAAGTCAGCGGAAAAGATAGCTGAGGCCTTAGCGTTACTTAAAACACAATCACCCGGCATGTTGGCGGACGGAGAATTGCAGGTGGACGCGGCAATTGTTCCGGAGGTAGCCAGCATAAAGTGCCCGGATAGTCCGATTAAGGGAGAGGCTAACGTGCTTATTTTTCCTAATCTGGAGGCGGGGAATATTGGTTATAAGCTTTCTCAGCGGCTCAGCGGTTGCCGGGCGATTGGCCCATTATTCTTAGGTTTAAATAAACCGGCAAGTGATTTATCGCGGGGTTGTTTTGTGGAAGATATTGTAGATAGCGTGGCAGTTTCAGCAATAAGGGCGCAATAATGAAGATATTAGTAATTAATAGCGGAAGCTCCTCCATTAAATATAAGCTTTTTGATATGCCTCAGGAGCACCTGATTTCAAAAGGTGCGCTTGAGCATATAGGAGAGAAGGGCTCTAAAGTTCCTGACCATTACAGCGGCTTAAAGACTATTTTAGGTAAAGTTGATGCTGTTTGGGCAGTGGGGCATCGCGTAGTGCATGGCGCGGAAAAGTTTGAGAAACCAGCTGTGGTTAACCAAAAGGTAATAAATGGAATTAAGGAATGCTGCGCTATCGCCCCTTTACATAATCCGGCTAATCTATCCGGAATACTTGCGTGTCAGAAGCTTTTGCCGGGGGTAAAGCAGGTAGCGGTTTTTGATACGGCTTTTCATCAAAGCATCCCGGTGCACGCTTATATATATGGCCTGCCATATGATTATTATCAGAGGCTAAGGGTGAGAAAATACGGTTTTCATGGCACCAGCCATGAGTATGTTGCTGCAGAGGCCAGACGGATACTTAAGAGGCCGCTTAATAAATTAAAATTGATTAGTTGTCATCTGGGCAATGGCTGTAGCATTACCGCCATTGATAAAGGTAAATCCGTAGATACAAGCATGGGGTTTACGCCATTAGAGGGTTTAGTTATGGGAACGCGCTGCGGAGACGTTGACCCGGCCTTGGTTACGCATATTATGCGCAAGGAAAGAATAGATGCGCATAATATGGAGCGTATTTTGAATAAGGAAAGCGGATTAAAAGGAGTATCTGGAATTAGCAATGATATGCGCGCCCTGGAACTAAAGGCCAAAGCGGGAAATAGGCGCGCAAGGCTTGCTATAGACATATTTGTTTACCGGATTAGAAAATATATCGGGGCCTACTGTTCTGTTTTAGGCGGTCTGGATGCTTTAATATTTACCGCAGGCATAGGGGAAAATCAGCCGGGAATTAGGGCGGATATTTGCCGCGGGTTGTTTAAATATTTAGACAGGCAGCCGAAGATCATGATAATTCCTACAAATGAGGAGTTAATGATTGCCCGCCAGACCTATAAATTAATAAGGAGATAAAATGCTAAGAACAATGTTGAAGTCCAAAATCCATAGGGCCACGGTGACCGAAGCCAACCTTTATTATGAAGGCAGTATTACGATTGATGCGCATTTAATTCAGGCAGCAGATATATTGGAGAATGAAAAAGTAGAGGTACTTAATCTTAACAGCGGTCAGCGCATTGAGACATATGTGATTAAAGGTAAAGCTGGTAGTGGAGTGATTTGTTTAAATGGCCCGGCTGCCCGGGGAGCCTGTCCCGGTGATCAGGTAATTATTGTTTCTTATGTTTTGCTTGAGGATAAACTTACAGGGAAGATTAAGCCAAAGGTGGTAAAAGTAAATGCCAGAAACCAAATTAAAGGTTAATGTCTTTGGTGACCCCATATTAAGAAAAAAAGCAAAATCGGTCAAGCAGGTCACTGCTGAGCACCGGAAAATCCTTAATTTAATGGCTGAGTCTATGTATGCGCACTCCGGGATTGGTTTGGCTGCTCCGCAGGTTGGCATAAGTGCGCAGTTAATCGTAGTAGATATCGGGGAAGGCTTGTATAAATTAGTGAACCCTAAGATTGTAAAGCGCCAGGGCAGCCAGGCTATCCAGGAAGGTTGTCTTAGCGTCCCGGGGGTATGCGTTAAGGTCAGGCGCGCAAAACAGGTTTGGGTTGAAGCGCTTAATGAAAATAATTGTGCGCTAAAATTAGAAGCCAAAGATCTTTTTGCCTGCGTTCTGCAGCATGAGGTCGATCATTTAGAGGGCAGGCTAATAATTGATTATCCGTCTTTCATAGAAAAACTAAAGATTAAGAGGAAGCTGGCGGCACTAAAATCAGAGTCAAAGACTTGTAAGCTGCAGCTTTAGCGAGGTTTAGCTTGATAACGCATGATTTAATTATTATAGGGGCAGGCCCGGCCGGGCTTACTGCCGCTTTATATGCCGGACGCAGCCGGATAGATACGATTTTAGTTGAAAAGATGGCTCCCGGCGGCAGGATTCTAATGAGCGAGAGTATTGAGAATTACCCGGGTTTTCCCGGGGGTATCTCTACCTCTGAATTGATCAGCCGCATGCAAGCACAGATTAAAGAGCTTGCTATAGGGGTTGAAAGCGAGGAGGTACTGGATTTAGATTGCGTAAATAAGATAGTTAAGACTTCCGGTAATACCTATAAATCTCAAGCGATTATTATTGCTAGCGGAGCTAAGCCGCGTAAATTGAATATTCCTGGTGAAGATAAATATACCGGCCGGGGGGTTTCCTATTGCGCTACTTGCGACGCGCCTTTTTATAAAGGCAAGAAGGTGGTGCTTGTTGGCGGCGGCAATGCGGTTGCCGAAGAAGCGCTTTACCTTAGCCGCTTTGCCAGTTCGGTAAGCGTAATTCACCGCAGGCAAGATCTGCGTGCATCAGCAATACTGCAGGAGAGGCTTAAACAGGATAAGAAAATCAATCTTATTTTAAGTAGCCTGGTTACTGAGATTAAGGGTAACCAGAAGGTCGAGGCAGTAAAGGTGAAGGATTTATTAAGCGGAAAAGAAGATGATTTTGCATGCGATGGCGTTTTTATTTATATTGGCTATGAACCCGAGACAGCATTTTTAAAAGGTAAAATAGCGACGGATGAGGCAGGTTTTATCCTCTCGGATGATGCCATGGCTACTTCGGCGCAGGGGGTATTTGCTTGCGGTGATTGCCGCAAGAAGAGTTTATATCAGGTGATTAACGCCTGTGGCGATGGCGCAGTGGCAGCTGATTCTGCATACAAATTTATTGCAAATAGGAGTAAGTAGATGGAAAGTTTTCCTACTTCAAATAAGAAATTGATTGATTGGGTAAAGAAAATGAGTAAGCTCTGCGGGCCCGAACGTATTGTTTGGGTGGATGGGTCTGAGGAGCAAAAGTTAATCCTCGAAAAAGAATGCGTTGCTTCCGGAGAGTTACTGCGTCTTAATAAAGATAAATTGCCAGGTTGTTTCCTGCACCGCACCGCCCATGATGACGTTTCCCGCACCGAACATCTTACCTTTATCTGCACGAGAAGAAAACGTGATGCCGGCCCAAATAACAATTGGATGCTTCCTTCTAAGGCCTACCAAAAAGCGCGTTCAATATTTAAGAATGCAATGGCGGCCAGGACGATGTACGTAATTCCGTTTTCCATGGGGCCGGTGGGTTCGCCTTTCAGCAAAATTGGCGTAGAATTAACGGATTCACGCTATGTCGTGCTGAATATGTTAATTATGGCCCGCTGCGGAGATACTGTTTTAAGACATCTGGAAAAAGGAGATGATTTTACTAAATGTCTGCATTCAAAAGCCCAGCTGGATATCAAGAAAAGATTGATTCTGCATTTTCCGGAAGATAATACTATCTGGAGCGTAGGTTCCGGGTATGGAGGTAATGTGCTTTTAGGCAAGAAGTGTTTGTCTTTACGTATTGCCAGCTATGTTGCCAGGAAAGAAAAGTGGATGGCTGAACACATGTTGATTATGGGCATTGAGGAGCCCAATGGGCATATTGAATATATTGCTGCGGCTTTTCCAAGTGCCTGCGGCAAAACAAATCTAGCAATGTTGGTTCCGCCTGAAGGGCTTAAGCAAAAAGGATACCGTATCTGGACTGTCGGTGATGATATCTCATGGATGCGCGTGGATTCAGATGGCTCCCTTTGGGCAATTAACCCTGAGACAGGATTCTTTGGGGTTGCCCCTGGGACAAACTCTAAATCCAATCCTAATATGGTAGAGACAATTAAGAAGAATACCATTTATACCAATGTGCTTCTTAAACCGGATAATACCGTTTGGTGGGAGGGTGCTGATGGAGATATCCCCAGCCAGGGGATAGACTGGAAAGGAAATCCCTGGAAGCCGAATGCGAAGGATGCTGAAGGAAATATAATAAAGGGAGCGCATGCTAATGCGCGATTTACCGCTCCTATTGCAAATTGCCCCTCCGCCTCGTTTAGGCTGGAGCAGCATCATGGGGTGCCGATTTCGGCGATTATCTTTGGAGGCAGGCGCGAGCATGTTGCGCCACTGGTGTATGAGTCATTTAATTGGCAGCAAGGCGTATTTGTGGGAGCGACTATGGGCTCAGAGTTAACTGCGGACCAGGTAGGTAAGCTAGGCCAGGTGCGCAGGGATCCTATGGCAATGCTGCCTTTCTGCGGTTACA
>Ga0233420_10000102_pt1 | contig 38069 bp, 51 predicted proteins | sample Watercolumn_Mata_4_FD_183009 | JGI IMG/M metagenome (GOLD analysis project Ga0233420, IMG submission 183009) | Freshwater microbial communities from Lake Matano, South Sulawesi, Indonesia - Watercolumn_Matano_2014_102_MG | ecosystem: Environmental > Aquatic > Freshwater > Lake | place...
TCCTGCGGGCTTTCCGCCCTTTATAAAGGTGCTACCACTGCTCGGCCTCAACTCCCAAACTGCGCGCGAGCTATGCGCTCTTTGAGCTTGCGCAGCGTCCAGCTTGCCTCGCGTGCTGATTGCGTTTCGTAGTATGTGAAGCTCTGCTTTGGGTCAAGCTGCGCGCTGCAACTGCGGCACTTTGTTGCCATTTTGGGCGCGTGGATTGCAGGCTCCCCACACTTGCGGCACTTAATTATTGTGTAGGTAGTCATGGCGCCACCCTTTTGACCTTGCCGCGCTTCTGCAAGCGGTTAAGCTCTTTGAAGTCTTTGTCGCTTTCAAGCAGCTTCATAAGCTCAAATGCGGCATCAAAAAGCCTTGCGTATTGCTCCTCAAGCCCGGGCGCAAGCTCATAAAAAACGCTCTTGTAGGTGCGCACCGCGCGAAGCCCGTTTTTTGAAAGGTGCTTGCGTGCAATGCTCATGCGGGGCGGTGAAAGCTGCCAATTGTGCGCGTCTTTCATCATTGCATAAACTTGCTGATTGCCCACGCTGCCGTGGTGCTTGACGCTTGCAAGCAGTATAAGCCACTCCGGCGAACCGTTGCGGAAAAAGTCGCGCAGCTTATCAACTTGCTCCTTGGAGAATTTTTCTTCCGTTTCCATGTCAAGCCACCCTTAGAGCTTCTTGCCCGTGTAGAGCGATTTCGGCAGGATTACCTCGTCGCCCAACTTGTCGCGGATTTTTACGTTGATGTCGTCTTCGGCCAAGACCGTGCCCGTATAAAACGACTTGTCGCTTCCACTTCCCCTATTGTGGAAAGTGTAGGTGCTGCCCACCTTGTACATTCTGTTTTCCATATCGTTTTCCTCCGGCGTTCTGCACGCCCGGCAGCTTTATCGCCGTGTCTATTTAAAAGGAGGCTCGGCTGCGGGGTTAATAGAAAGTGTTAAACCCCTTCATAGATTATCATAATTTAGCAAAGGGGGGATGGGGGCAGGTCGCGCGGTTGTTTGTTTGTATGTTGTAATTTGTATTTTTTACTTTAATAGATTATTACAATCTATTAACATTGTTAATAGAAAGTATTAAGTGAGATTTTGATTTCTGCGTCTGTGCTTCGGCGATGAACTCACAAAGCATCCCAATTTGCCAAATTATATTAATCTATTAAGGGGTTTAATAGAAAGTATTAAATGATAAGCAGGAGAAAGGAAGATTGCGTCAGCCTCCAAGCCAAATACCCGCACCTGCCCGCCGGGGGGCGCGAAGCGGGCTTTATTCTTCCTTTCTCCTAATCAAGCGGTTCGCGCTCTCAATCAATTCCTCGGCGAACATTTGCGCTTCCTGTTTCAGTGCTCTTTTGAGCCGTTCGTCATTTTTTTCCAGAAGGCGCGCGTAAAAGCCCTTTAAAGCGCGTTTTGCGGCACGCTGGCGCATTATCAAGCCATTTGCTGTGGTTATATAGCGATGCACCAATTCCCCCCTTCTTTGGCAGTTTTTGGGGGTTTTATGCATGCTCATCACTTTACCGGGAAGATGTGTTCCCAGATGCCGCTGGCCACTGTTCCGGCAACCGCCAAAAGTCCCCCAAGGAAGCCAAGTTCAATTCTGGTTATCCTATTGCTATGGTTTCTCATCCTTGTATCATTCCCCTTCTGGATTTCGCAAAGCGTGTCAAACCTGCCTTGGTGGGCTTGTATCAGAGGTTTAAGCTCATTGATGTTATTATCTATGCTTATGAGTTTTTGGTTGATGCTGTTGTTTGCCTCAAGCTGTCGCTCCTTAAAGTCGCGGAACTCCTGCTTAAGCTCAACGAACTCCCGATTGTCGCCGTTCATTTGACTACCTTATCAGGCGCGAGGGGATTTTTTCTTGTCTGCTCCAACTCCTTGCCAATATGCATTAGGGTTGAGAGCGGAAACTTTCATTTGCAGCCAATTGAGCGCCATAAGGACTATTGCCGCGAACTGCCACTCCATTGCATAAGTGGTAATCGCCCAAATGAAAAAGGCGGTTGCCGCAGGCACAAGCAGCACCATCCCATGTTTGAATAGGGATAGCTGCGTTTTGTGCTGGCTGAAATACTCCTCTACTGGGTTCATAGCCTCATCTCCCCGCGTGCCCGTTGCTTCTGTTTGGGCTACGCAGAAAATATATCCTCCTGACAGTGTATTTGCGTAGTACTTGTAAATCCCCGCACCGGCTTTCTGCCGTTCTATTGGGTGCAGGAGATTGACCTTGTTGTTGAGCTTCTTCACAAAATTGATTGGCGTATATTCGTTTGAGAAAAGCAAAGCGTTCAGCTGCATGCTTGTTTTTGTCGGGACTATGCGCTCGTGTCCAATTCGCTTTTCAAGCTCGTTTGCAGAGATTACTTCTGGATTTTCTTCCACAATATCGGTCATAATAGCCTCACCTTCACATTCCTAAGCATCTTTGGGAGCTTTTGTACGTCCTCCCCGTACCACGCACGGAAGCTCTGCGCCCTTGTACCTGCATCGCCTGACCATGATTTTTTTTCATCATAGCTGAACCATGTAAATTCAGGCCCCATTGCATCTTGCTTGTCATTCAGCAGGGGGAGCGCGAGCGCGTCAATTTCGGTTCCGTAGGGCGTTGTTGAGTTGCAGTGCCGCCATTTGCAGTCAGAGGAAAAGTAGCCATTTGTCGCGTGCCCTTCCTTGCTGCCCCTTGTCGTGCAGCCGATTATCCGCAATAGCTCCCTTGGGATGCCTGCGGTTCTCCAAAGCACGTGCATGAAGACCGCCCACCCGTCGCAGTCGTCGCCTATGCCGTATTTTTTCATGGAGTAGTAAAGCTCAATGAAGAACTTCCAAAACTCATTCATTCCGGTTGTGGAGTTGTCAAACTGGTATTTGTAGGGGATGCTTCTCGTCACCCATATTTTCAGGCGCATGAGCGAAATGTCGCAGGCGCGGTGGAACGTGCAGCCCTTTTCCTTCATAATGTCAAGAACCCATGCGTTTGCTTTATCCACGCATTCCACGGCTTCGGGTAAGCCTATCCCTGCCTGCGCCCATGCCTGCACCCGCATTGAGAACAGCTTGTCGGGCTTGTTGGGGATGCACCTGCCAATGTAGATTACTTCCGCTTCCGGGTATTTTGATTGATAGACGTTCAGGATTGCCTGCGTTTCCTTTGACAGCATGCTCAAGTCTGTTTGCATTTTGCTTTGGATGGTCATGGCGTCTATCACGCGCTGCAGGCTAAGGATGGAGCTTTCCTGCCCTGCGATTGCGATTTGAAGCTCAGCAATGGTAGCCTTGTTTTTCTTATCCGTATCTACTAATGCCTGTTGCGCCTGGACAAGCTGTTTTTTGAGCGACGTTAGGGAAGTCTGCTGCGCCTGCAGTTCGCGCTCCTTCGCTTCAATTGTGGCATCTGCAATGGCGAGGTTTGATGAGATTGCTTGCTTCTCTGTAATTATTCGCCCGCATGCCAGCTTTTCCAAAAAGTTATCCGCCATGTTTCTCACCTTTGCACTTTTCAATTTTTAACCCTTACGCAAACGCCTTAATCTCCACCGCATTGACGCGCGACATCAACTGCCCAAGGCTCATTGTCAGGTCGGACACTTTTATGCCGAGCGTCGTTTCGGTGAAGATTCCGTTTGCGTTGTAGGTGTGCTTTATCTCCCTGATTTGAAGCTGCCCGCTCAAGTCAAAGATTGGCACGTCTGCGGTGATATACTGCAGGGGTTCGGAGTGTGCGAGGAAATAGCTCTTTACCTTGTACATCTTCACGGGATTTTTGTAGGCTGCTATCCAAGCGTTTGCAAAATTGTTGCAGTCAGCATTCGTGGAAAGGGAGGAAATCGTTATGCGCTTGCCCGCGCGCCCGTAGGTTGCAATGCTCGTTGCGTCCTCTGTTGCGCTGCCGCTGTTGCTCACTACGCCGCTTGTCTTGCCGAAAACTATTACCGAATTGCAGAGGAGTTCTTTGCTTTTCTCCTCGCTCACTGTGATGATGTTTTCCGCGAAGGTCAGGTAGTCGGTTGCAGGTGTCGCTTCCACAGTTTCTATTTTCTTCACAACAAGCGCCTTGTCAAGATTGACGTACCACACATATTGGAACATGTCGCAGATTTCAGTAAGGCAGGTGAAAAGGTTTTTGTTGAGGAAGTCCATTGTGAGCAGCGAGCTTGTGCCAGTCAAGACCGTGCTGCTGTCTGCTGTAAAATCTATCTGGTAATTTGCCATGAGGGCTATTATTGCAGTGCCCGGCTCAACATTCACGAAGCTGTTTTGGTTGGAAACCGCGCTGTTGGGCGTGTAGCTTTCAAGAAGCCTCTGCGAGTATTCCTTGGCGTTGAGCTTCATATTGAGGTTGCCGGAGAGGTCATAGCTGGGATTTTCCACAAAGCCCCCCCAAATTTTATTGGCGCTTGTCATTGGCACGTCTTCCGAGAGGTAGATTTCCACCTCGTCGCCCTCATTGACCGCTCCGTAGATTGCTTTATCCACGTCCTCAAAGGTGATTGTTGCCTTACCAGAGCCGAGGTTTGCGGAGCGTATGCTTGACATTTCCACGACGTTTTGATAAACCGCCTTGTTGATGAGTACCCTTACGCGCTCCCAAGGATAGACCGTAATCTGTCCGGGCACTATTGCCGAGCCGGGCACAATGAATTCTCCTTCAAAGTCTGGCATAATATCACGAGTAAATCGTTCCATTCAGCGTCAGGTTGAAAGTTTGCCCCCTTGGGTTTGGGTTGTTGAAATCTGCCCAGCACCAAAGATTGCCTTGTCCGCTTTGCGCGGCAAGCGTCCAGAAGACTCCTTCTTCGTAAAGGTCTCCCATTTTCTGCTCTTGCGGAATTTGCATCAGAGAGTTCCACGTTGAATTGTAATAGCATTGTACAAAAGAACCGAGGAGAGAAGTATCTAAAGTGCCATTTGTTCCAGTTGTACCCGCCGAGCCGCCTGTGCAATCGTAGCCGGAAGCTCCACCCGACCCGCCTGCTCCGCCGCTTCCACCTGTGCGCGAGATGTTGCCTGTTGCAATTAAAGTATTGCCGCGAAGAAAAACATCACCAGCGTTGCCGCCCCCGCCTCCGTTTCCGCCCCAACCGCATTGGGCGCCACTGTAGCCTGTGGTGACTGCGCTTGCGCCATTTCCACCATTACCTCCATTGCCTGCGCTCGTGTTGATATTGCCCGTGAAGTAGAGCTTTAAGGCGGTTGCGAAGAAGTGCGGGCTTGAATTTCCAGCTACGCCTCCTCCTCCACCCGAACCTGCCGCGCCTGCGCCTCCGCTGCTTGAGGAAGCTGCAGCATTCCCTCCAAAAGCGGAGCCTGCGTTTCCGCTTGAGGCACTTCCACCTCCGCAGGTATATACGCCTCCGCTTCCTCCGCCTGAAAGGGCGACGTATGGATTGCCGCTTGTTGAGCCGTCAGGTGCGCCTGAACGTGATACGCCCGAACCGCCTGGGCCCTCGCCAGGACCGCCAGGACCGCCCGCACCGTAGAACGAACCGCCGCCTCCGCTGCAGCCATTAACCACGCCCCCTCCCCTGCCACCAGCGCCATATGTGCCAGAGGTAGTTGTGAATGCCACGCCATCAACTATTTTTGTGCCTGCTGATGCGTTGAGGATATTTGCTATTGAAACATTGCCGGAGATATTCAAGGTATCGGTTGCATGTATCATCAAGACCGTGCCGTTTGTCGTCTGCGTAGAGAGGACTGTGCCAGCGCCGAGCGTGAAGTTGGTGAAGTTATAGCTGCGGTCAAGCGCCAAATAGAGGGTGTTGCCTGAAACGTTGTAGTCTGCAGGCGTGGTCATTGAGCCATAGGTCTTTGTTGTGGTTGTGAAATTCACTGCGCCAAGTGCTCCGTTTCCGAGCGATTGATTGGAATACTTCAGCTTTATTTGCATTGTTGAAGAATTGTTTTGGCAGTTGAAAGCACTTACGTTGCTTGTATTCGTGGCTGTCGTGTTGCCGAATTTGACTTGGAGCGTTGCGTTGCTTGCGAAGGCTGATTTTGAATAATTGACATATACTTCTGTATTGCTGAGCGTGGAGGCGGTTGCCCAATTACCGTCCATCCATGCGCCGCTTGAGCCATAAGTTCCAGATGGAAGTGCACCACATGTCCCCCGCACTGTAGCTGTTTCTTGATAGCAGATTGACGGCGAGGGATTGTAAGGCGCGATTACCGAGATATTCTTAAAGGTCGAATTGAAGCTCACCGCCGCGCTCGATGAATAGTTATCAGCGCATTTGAACGTAAAGCCAGCGATGTCATTAAGCACCTTTCCGATTACCTGCGCCGCGAATGGCTGTGTGTTGTTGATGATGTAGAGGGGATATGTGTAGCTCTGATTGACGGGTTCTACATCTTTTGCCCATGCGTGAATGGGACGCAGTGAAAGTCCGGTTATGGCTGCGCTGTATGCTGCGGTTATCATTGGCATTTGCGTTGGAGTGAGAGGCGCAAAATCTGCGCACCCTACAAAATTGCATGTGAATTTTCCATCCGCCGTGCTGTTATTGTACGGATAGTGAGTGCCAGTTGTCCCGATAAAAAGCCCTGCGATTGAAGAAGGAACTGCTCCGGAAATATTCCGCGAACCATTCAAGACGTTTGCATACCGATTACCCTGATTTAAACCATTGTAGGAGCAGTTGTAAAAATTCGTGCCGTTGGTGTCATAGACATAGGCTTGAGCCGTAGCCAAGAAATCATTTAAGCAAAAGATATTCCGCCCCGAGCCTGGCACTTCAACGCTCAAACTTCTGGATGATGAACCAACAATAGAGTTGTTTATGAGCGTATTGTTGTTGCAATTCGTTTGCAGTGCTATGCCGTATGTAGAACCATTGAAGGATGAATTTGCAATGATGTTGTTTGAACTATTCAAGCTCAATGTCATTGCATTATATGAGCCATAGCCGACGACAGTCAAGTTTGAAAGAACGTTGTTGTTTCCACGAGTGTAAATATATATTGGAATATTTACCGCATACAGCCTTGAATTACTAATTGAATTGAATGTACTGTCTGTGAGCATTCCGAGCGCGCGCGAGTTGGTCACTGTGCTATTGGCGAAGACGTTTTGTATTGTGATGTTGCTTGCTCTTGTTAAGCAGATTGAATAGCCAGAATTGCACTCAGACACGACCGCAGAAGCCGTAGTCACGTTTATGTTGAGAATTGCTCCTTTGGAGATTGTGGTGTTTCCAATTTGAATGCCTGTTGCAAAACTTGATATATTGCAGTTCTGTATAGTGGCATTGTTGGCAAGCACATAAACTCCGCGTGAATTTGCTGTGTTTGCCCCTGTGATAGAGTAGCCTTTGCAATCCAATGTGACATTTGCAGCAGTGATATTGAAACAGCTTACATTCGTTGAAGAAGAAGCATTCATCGTATATAATGCACCTGCCACGTCAAGGCTCACATTGCACGACACGTTGCCGGCGCCTGTGCCTGTTTCCAAGCCATCCCAAGGATTGCGCGGAGCGGGCTGCAGCACAAAGCCAAGCAGGGCGAGCGCGAGAAGCCCGATTGCTAAGACTACATGCTTGAATTCCATGCTATTCCTCCGTGAAGATGAAATCAAAGGGAACGTAGCTTCCCTCAATCACGTTGTTGCAGTCCATCCTGAGCCAGCAGTAGGCATTTGCGTTGGTGCTATTGACGTTCAGCAATCCTTTATATCCCGTTGTTTGCGAAAGCAAGTTCCAGCCCACAAGCCCAAGCCCAGGCGGTTTGTATTGGTCGCAGCGTGCATAGACCGAAACGCCAGCAGGCACAGTGTTGTTGAGGAAAAGCGTGTAGTTGCGAAGCACTGTTGTGTTGTAGTTTTGGATGCGGAAAATGCCTATGCCTGCCTTTTGCCCTGTTGGGGTCATGCCCTCAATCGTTGGGAAAGCGCATGCGAGCTTGACCGAGGTTTGCCCTGTTGGGAGGAATATCCCAAAGCCGGAAACGTTCAGGGAGTAGTTCGTGCCGAGAGCATATTTGTAATTCGCCTTGTCTGCGGAGCATTGCCAGTAGTGCGGGCCTGCGAGAAGGATTGCGGTGTTCTGGTAGTAGTAGGTCTTGCTCGTGCTGTTGAAGGACATTGCATAAGGCACGCCGTCAAGGTAGAGATAGGGGGTTGCTGCTTCAATTGGCGTTCCGCTTGAGTTGGAGTAGTTGCAGGAGAAGAAGATTGTGCTTGTGCTTACTGTGCCGTTGGGGGTTGCCTGCCCAGATACATTCGCCTGCATATCCGTGAGGTTGAAATTCACGATTGCGGGCGAGGAGAAAATGCCGGAGGAGTTGTTGAAGGCTATCACGCGCATTTTTGCGTTGTAGGGGTAATCCGTGCCCTGCCTGTGCGTGTCAAGAACGGGCGTGCCATTGTTGCTGCTATTGAATGGAAAGCTGTAGTAGTCGGGCGAGAGCCAAGTCCAAGTGCTGCCATTGTCCTTTGAGAAGGAAATTAGGAGCGTTGTATTTGCAGGTTGTGTGGCATTTACGGAAATGTTCTGCAGGTAGGCGGTGAAGTTTGAGGTTGCATTTGGCACGACGAATGAGGCATTTGTCGGGGAAAGGCAAGTGGCTGCAGAGGTTGTCGCTGCGGGAGAGAACCTTGACCAATCCATACCAGTCCAATTGCCACAGTAAGCTACATTCCAAACGCCATTAGAACCGCTTGAGCAGCCGCTTCCCCCCGCCCCGCCTGTAGCGGTCAGCATTGCCAAGCTGCAGGTAATGTTGTTGCTCACTACGATATTTGAAGTGCCGCCTTTCCCGCCGTTTGCGCATGCGCCATAAGTGCAAGCAGAGCCACCTGTGCCGCCAAGAGCATTCACAGTTGCGGTGTTGTTGAAGTAGGTAAAGTTGCCCGTAATGTTGCCTGCATCACCTCCGAGCTTGGCGGGCGAGCCAGTGGAGCGCACGCATACCGCATTCGCGCCGGAAGTCGCAGAGAGGGTGATTGCACCAGTTGAGGCAAAGTTGGTTTTCACAAGGGGATTGAAAATGAGTTTTCCGCCATTGCCTCCAAGTCCTCCCGAAGCCGAGCAGTAGTTGTAGCTTGATGCGCAGTGCGCGCCGCCATTGTCAGCAGTAATGCCAGCGCCGGATGTTCCCGCCGAAAGCGTGATTGCGCCCGAGCCGCTCATGTGCGCTGCGGTGATATTGAGCGTTGCGCCTGTTCCGCCGTCGCCCCCTCCATAGCAGCAGGGCACATAATAGGAGCAGTCTCCGTAGTGCCAGCAGTTGCTAATTACCCAAGGAGCAGGCCCCGCAAGACCGTTTCCTGTAATCGCGCCATCGTGCGTGAAATTCATTGTTGTGATTGAGAGCGTATAGGGCGGGTTTGCGGGCGTGATTGTGATGCTGCCTGTTGCGCCAAGGTTTATGCTTTCAACCGCAATGATGCTCACGTTTGAATTGACGGTGATTGCCGCATCTATCTGCAGGTTGCGTATGTAGTACGTTCCAGCGGAAAGGGATTGCGGGTTTGAAACTATGCAGTCGGCAGAGCCGCAGCCGGGGAAGATTATGCCGCGCGTGCTTGCGAGGGAGAAGGTCAGGTTTTGGTTGAAGAATGTTTCGCTTGTGCCGGGATTTTCATTCTGCACGACGCGCAGGGGTTGGCAGGCTACATTGCCTTCCACAGCACTCACGCTATCGCACGTCCAAAGAAGCCAGTCGGTTGAGTTTTGGGCGCATGAGGTGTAAGAGCCTGGCGTGCCATAAGAAACCGAGTTTATCGTCTTGGTCGTGTTGGGATGCACCTCCCAAATGCAAGGCACGCTGCTGCCAGCATAAAGCCATTGGGGAGCGGGAAGAAGCTGCGCATAAACGCCGCCTATTTGGGGCGTTCCCCATGCTTCCGTTGAAAGCTGCGGGGGTTGATTGAAGCCTGCAAGCGCAAGGAAAACTGCTGCGCCAAAGGCGAGGATTGCAAACCCGAATTTCAAAAGGTCTTTTGCCTCCATCTAAACCCTCCCCAAATTCACCGCATCGGAAACCTCAACGAGTGGTATGCTCCATTTCACTATTCGCGCGGGCGAGCCGTCCATGTCAAACTTCACCTTGCCGAGCATGTAGTAGCATTTGGCGGTTGTGCCGAATATTCCGGGCGCGAGCAGGCGCAGCGTTCCGTTGAATTCCTGCTTGAGCAGAATGTGGAAGCAGTTGTAGTTGCTGCTTGCCTGCGTGTTGCCTGTTGTCGGGTCAAGCCCCATTGAAAGGCATTTCAGATAGTGGATAAAGTCAAGTGGTCGCCCCTCAAACGTGCTTGCGTTCCAAGTGTCGTCAGTTGGCACGAACTCGCCGCTTACGGTTATCAGCCCCGCTATTGTCTGCGGGTCGTTGCCCTTTGAGTAGGACTTGCCGGGAACCTTTTGGTCGGTCTTTATTGAGCGCGAGAGGTCGTAGGAGAAGGGGGTTATTTTGAGCTTGAACACAGGCGTGCCTGCGCCTGTTGCCACTTCGGAAGGATTTGCGTCCTTCGTGTAAATCCAAAGCTCGTCTTGATTTGTCATATTCTCACCTTGACTGCGACCTCCAAAGTGTTGCGAATTCCTGCTGCACGGTTTCAACTACAAACTCGCGGTTTTTCTCGTCTATGTTTCCCGCCACGTTGAGGTTCAATACGAATGTTGGAGCGCCCCCTCTAAGGCCTGCGAGCTTGTGTTCGGGGATAACGTACTCGTTCTCGCCCCCTTCGCCTAAGAGAGCGAGGGTTGGCTGCGTGATTATGCCGCCTGCAGCCAATGGAACGACTCCGCTTGCCGCCAGACCTTCCGCCCCTTGTGTCAGTTCAACGGAAACTTTAGAGCCGCCCTGGATAATGTTTTTCACCCATCCCGAAACGCTGTTGATTGCGTCCTCAATTCCTTTGGCAAAGTTGTTTATGAGGTCTATGCCCCATTGGATGCCTTTTGCGACAAAATCCGTGAATGCTTTTGTCACGTCGGTGATAAACTGTTCAATGTTTTTCTTGACTGTTGCTCCGATTTCATTCACGGACTTTGAAAAATCATCCCACAGCTTGTCCCACTTGTCTTTTATTGACGTGAAAAACTCGCTCATTGCCGTGGCTACTGGTTCAATTACGAACGTCTGAATTGAAACTACGAGGAGATTTCCGCTTGCCCCAGCTACCGCTCCTATTCTATTTATTAAATCGCCAATGGGGTCTTTTCCTGCCAACCAATCAAATGCTACAACTATCTGGTCAAGCAAACTGTCGGTGAGCGGTCTAAGTGCGCGCCCAACCGCCTCCATTGCGTTTTCAACCTTATTTGCCGCTTGCTTTTGTTTTTCCATTCCTGTGACTGATAATTCGCGAGCCTCGTTTGCATTTTTTATCGTTTCAATTTCCTTATCCTGTGAAGTTTTCAAGCTGTCAATTTGGGTTGTCAAGTCCGAGGCTGCCTTTTGAGCTTCTTCCATTTTTGCCTTGTATTCGGTGAGCTTGTCATTGACTTCTTTTTGCCGGTCTGCGATGTCCTCCTTCTTATCCGCTATGTCCTGGTCAATGTCGCCAACACGTTGGGTTAAATCCGCAATCTCCTTCTCCCCGTCCTTTTGAAGCCGATTGCGCCTATCTGTGGCGTCCTGCAGCCGTTCCTGCGCGCGTATAAGCTTTTCCTGCTTGCGTGCCTCTTCGTCTTGGTCAGCCGCGTGTTCTTGATTTATCCTATTGACATCAAGCTGCGCCCGCATCACTTCCTTATCGGCCTCCTTCATCCTGTCTGTTTGTTCATCCTGGGCTTCGGTTATGTCCTGCACCGCCCTTTCGCGCGAGGTGTTCAGGTCGCGCAACGCCCTTTCCTCTGATTTTGTCATGCCAAGCTGCTCATTGAGTTTTGCGATTGTGTCGGAGTATTCTGATATTTTATCATTTACGCCGTCAAGTTCCCTGTTTTTTTCTTTCAGGGCATCTGCATATTCGCCTTCCTCTCTAAGAAGTATTTTGACAGCTTTTTGAACAGAGATGTGTCTGTCTGCGGCGGTTGCCAGAATATCCACGGTGTCGTCCATTGCCTGCTCAACGGAGCGCCCAGAATTTACAAGAAGCTGGAAAGCTTGTGCCGTGTCGTCGGTTTCAAACCCAATTGCTTCCATTTCATCGTTCAGCTGAGTTATAGCCTGCTTTGCCACGTCAAAACTGCCAACCGCGTTTGCCGCAGCCCTCGCTCCGTCGGTTATTGCCTGCTCCTCCTTATTTGCAGCATCAACGCAGGCCATCAGGGTTGCCGCCACAACCCCGCCAGTTGCGATTAGGGGGGCAAAATCAGAAACGAAGTTGCCTGCACTTTTGCCGCTTGCCTTGACATTATCGCTTAGCTGCGCAAACTTTTGGGAAGCAAAGTCCTGCGCCTGCAAGATGAACTTTATTTCGTGGTCGGCCATGTTTTTCCCTCGCGCCATGCCTTTCTGAATTCATGGAACCTCTTTCTAAATGCCTCCTTCTGCTTCGCTTCCGAGCGGGCGCTTCTTTTCCTGCTCCCTTTCAATACCGCAACCGCATCTAATAAATTTATCGCGTCGCCGAGCTTTATCCTTGAGGAGTATTCAAGGGTGTAGCCTGTTGCTGCGGAGATGAGGTATCTTGCGGGTGGGTTTCCGTCGTCGGTTTGCCCTTCGTCGGGCTCTCTGATAAAAAATCACTATTCGCTTTCCTGTAAAGCTCCATTATTTCGGAGGTTTTGTCTGCCTTGAAACGCGGGGCTTTTTCGGCTATTTGATTGACGTACTCCCTGAATTTTGGAAGGTCAAGCCCTGTTTTTTTTAGAAGGTCGTCGGATGAAAGGAGGATGGCGCGCACGGTTTCCACAAAAAGGAGCGTTGTTTTTGGCGCGTCTGGATTTGTCGCCGCCAGGTCTTTGTATTTTTCCCTTGCGTTTGCCATTATTTCCGAGCCTTCAGTGTTCAATTGCTCCACTATGAACGGCTTGCCGTCCATGATTTCCGGTATGCTTATCTCGTTTTGCATTTGCACCACTCTCCAATTTCAATTTCTCATGATATGCCGTAAGTTTGTTTCGCAAGAAAATCCGCGCTTGCGATGGCGCGTGCATTAATGTCCTTTCAACGTCGTAGATTTGAGAAGCTTGGCAATTGCCGCACCGCAGCACCATGAACTTGCCCTCTGAGAAAAATTCTTCTAATCTCATCGGGCACATGCAACGCGGGCAATCCCAACTCATGTAGAGTGTGGCTCGCTTGAAATTTAAAAAGCAGTAGGTTGGTTTAAAAAATAATAGGAAAGGGGGAGGGGAAATTGGAAAAGCCCTCCCCCCAATTGACGGGCGGCAGGTCTGCTTACAGGTTTGCCTGGATTGTGATGTCCGTGTCGGGGTCGCGCACATTCACGTCCTGCTCCGGCAAAACTCCTTCGGAGGCGCTTCCCATTTCAAGCGGCATGCTTCCAAGCCAGCAGTTGGTCATTGTCACCAAGAGGTATTGGCTTGCACTTTTCATCACTTTTGCGGTGATGGTCACAAACTTTGGCTTGCCGAGCGAAACGAGCTTCTGGCCCGCGCCATAGACCGTTACGTTGTCGTTGGCGTTCAGCACTGCGGGAATTATCGCGCTTGTCACCGTCTTGAACTTGGTGTTGCCATAGTAATAGACGGTAGTGGAGCCTGTTGCCTGCAGCGTGAATGAGATGTTTTCGGAAATGGGCGCGTCGTTTGCATCTGTGCCGTTGATGGTCACTGCTCCCGCCGAGTACCCGTCGGTTGAAATGATTTTCAGCTTTATGGTCATCGGGGCGCTTGGAGGTGTCCATGAGGCGGTTATGAACTGCGCTGAGCCTGTGCCTGATATTGCCGCGTGGAGCGTTTCGTCGGAGGTTGTGGTCACGTTTGTGCCGTCGTTGAACGCATCAATCATCAGGTCGCCGTCAATCAGCCCGTACTTGAGCTTTATCTTCGGGTCTATTTTGCCCGGAAGGTTGAGGTCTGACCATTTGCCGCCGCGAGGGATTTTCACCACATCACGCGGAAGGTCAAGGGTCATCTTGCAGTAAGCGAAGGCGACGCCACCATAAGTGACCACGCCATCAACTCCTGTGTAAGTATTCACGCCTGTTTCGGTTGCCATACCACCACTCTCCGGCTTTGAAAGCCTACGATGTTCTTTAAAACCTATCGGAACCCATGCGCTGCGACGAGGATTTGCGTCCTGCGCACCGGAGGGGTTATTGTCCCATCCGTTAGGTCTTGACCATCATTCACGACTTCAAAGTACCGCGTGTTTGCATCTGCGGATTTGCGGCTTGCCTTTATCGCGGTGAGCAGTTCATTGACCATTTTCCAATTGAGCTTGGCTGCATTTTCGTAGCTCCCGCAGGTTTGGCACCACACATTGACCACATAGACTTGGCGGTACTTGCTTGTTGCGCCGTTTGCATCCAGCCCTTCCGTGCCGCTTCCAAGGGCTTTTATCGTGTATTGGGGCTTGAGTTCGCCTGCAGTTGTTCTTTCCTTGTCGTCAAGCCAGCCTATTCTTACCAAGTAGCTTATCGCAGGCCCGCCCGCTTCCGGCGGAATGGTTATCCCCGAAATAATGGTTTTGAGCAAAATCAAAGGGTCGTTCATTATGGCAACCTCTTGAGCGCAACTTCCAAGTGCGTTTTCTTTTGGACTATCCCCCTCACTTCATACGTTATTGAATTGTAGCCTACCCTGTCGTCTTGCGCGATTGTGGCGGTGAGCTTGAGGAGAGCTATTGCATCACCAGGCTGCAGGTAGCCGAATTCCGCATTTACCTCGTTTGCCTCAATGATGTGCAGCCTGCCAACCGCATTTATGCCGCCCGAATATGTGCGCGTCTTTTCCCCATAGGTATCTACCGCAGAATTTGAAGCGGTGTAGATGATGAGCGTTTCCCCTATCACGTTATCCCAAAGGGCTTCAAGGGCTGTTTTGTCTGGTGTTGCCATCAGTTTTCACCGCCTACTGCCACGCTGATTTTTTGCGGCACAAGGGCTTTAAGGCGCTCGTAGTTTGCAATGAGCGCGGAGGCTATTGTGTCGCCGTCGTTGTAGGTGAGCGAAACGTCGCCGTCTGTGTAGGACTTGACCGCGCCACCAGATGTGCTTGTCATGCTTGCGGCTGAAAGGGCTTTCATTGCTACGATGCAGGCTGCAAAGTCGCGTATCTGCCCTGGCACGCTATTTGTTCCCCAAGTGTATGTCACTGAGATATTCTCATGCCCTGCAGCTTCCCCTTCAATTTTTTGGATTGGGGCATTCAGGCATTCTATAACGCCTGCATTGGCATCCGCAATCCAAAAGTCCGTTCCGAGCGTAAGCGTCGCGCTATCAACAATAAGCTCCGAAATTGCCTGTATCGGGTAGTTGGTGAGCATGATGTAGGGTGTGCCGTCGCCGGAGTGCTTTTCTTCTGTTGAGGAATTTGATGAGAATTTGCGCCCAGAGTATTCGTTAATGAATTCTGTTGCCGTAGCAATCCACATCATCACGTCAAGTGTTGATGGTGTTGTGGCATCTGTATATATTGCGCCAGTGCATGCCTCCACGTCGCCAATTGAACAGTAGAAAATCGTAGCCTGAAATGGGTCGGATTTTTCGCTTTCAACATCAGTACCTTCATCGTAATAGGAGTACATGTACCAATCTGTTGATATGCCTTCCTCGTCTGTATAGACGGTATCCGTAATGTCAAGTGTGACAAGGAGTTGATAAGCGCCTGTTTCAGTTGCACATCTGTAAAGATTGCTATGCGTCCAGCCAGAGCCAGTCAGTGGTTTTTCCCAGAAAACGTCATTTCCCATAAAAATCACCTATGGATTTATCGCAACTCCGGGCGTTGGCCTTGCATTGCTCACCTTTATTGCTTGGCTATGACCTGCCTTGCCTGCCTCTTTGTCCGCGGATGCTTTTAATCCTTTCACTATTGAACCGGCAAATATGCTGCGAGTGGTGCGCGCTGCATGACCTATTTTTGGCTTCCCGCGAAGCTCAATAACTACAATCGGTTCATCTTCAAACGGCATTTTCTCACTCTATGTAAAGCTTGTATCTTGGGGATGTCCTTGTGCAGTTGTTTCCAGCATAGTCCATCCACGCCCAGATAAATTCTTCTTCTGTTGAAATCTCCCCCAGCGATTGGTTTGTCGTGTTGATTTTTATGCCATCCATGCATTTGTCGTGTCCGAGGGCAAGCGTCAGGTTGTAGCATGGCGCGATTGAAGCGTTTATGCGTGCTGACACTGGAAGAGGGGGGCTTCCTGCGTTGGAGTGCCTCACCCTATAGACCCCTGTTCCGCTTTCTGTTTGGTTTGTGGCTGGAAAACAAGTTGTCCCGTTCCAAGGAAGCGTTGCGAATGTGGCGTTTGTGTCAAAGGTGTGGGTGACTGTGATGTATGCGTCTGGGGCTTCGCCATACCAATCAACCCCTTCCTCGTATGCGGTTGCCGTGGTAATATTTTCCCTGAGAATATTGCCACTGCAAGACCATCTGGCATATCTTAGGACTGGGGGGGTGTTCATAAGGCTTACTGTGAGAGTTAGCGTGGGAGGCTCCACTTCTTCATCTACAGGGCAATCTTCAAGTGAAAGGTTTGCATAGCCACCTCCATCCCTTATTCTCCACAATGAGCCAGCCCCCATTACCCCCCCTTCGTGCGTCACGTTGTCGGGAATAGCATAGACTATTATAAGCTGTGCGCCAACCACATTTCCGCTTTCAGCCATGCCCCAAGTCCCCCAGTTATCATCATAGACGTTTGCGCATGTTCTTGCCCTGTCCCAGTTTCCTGTGCAAGTGTATGAGCCTACCCCTTCAGCCGTGCATACGGGAGTTCTTGCATTTTCGTCGTAGCAGAATGAGCCGCCTGCGCCTGTAAGAAGCTGATTTGGCGTTTGAGGCTGAAAAAAAAGCCAGGCTAATATGGCAATGGAGATAAAAGAAAGCGCCGCTAATGCCAATTTCAAGGTATCTGCAGCTATTTTTGACATCTATCCGCACCATTTTGCGGATTGCGCCGCGCTCGCGTTCCGCTTTTGTCATTCCCACATGCCGCGCGGTTCGGGCTTTTTTGCGTTAGGTGTTATCAGCGCAAGAGCACGACTTTTGCTTCTGCCTTGAGCTTGTTGCTCTGGTTGTAAAGATAGCTCGCCTGTGCGGCGGTTATGCTCGTGTTGAAGAAGCTCAACTCGTCATAATACGCCCAAAGGCTGTACTTGTAGCTCGTATTGTGGGTGAAATAGCCATCCCCAAGGAACCAGTGCTGATTGCTGAAGTTCATATTTTGCACTGTGGTTGGCGTGTCGTTTGCAACAAGCGCGCCATTGTAGTACATTTTGGCATCTGTCCCGTTGAAGGTAAGGGCAAAGTGCGCCCATCCCGTCACGTTGAAAATGCCTTGAGTGCGCGTGTAATTGACTGTGCGGTAAGTCACATTGGTGAAAATCTGCCACTGCACTGTGGTATTGTTGAGCGCCACAAGAGCGGTTGTGTTCGTGCCGTTGCCTGTTGCATTGAGGATGCCCCAATTCGCCCCCTTGTGGAGCAGCGCTGCGGTTGCGTTTTCCGGCAGGCCCACGCGCGGGTTGAACCAGAATGCCCAGGTGGAGTTCGTGCGCGTCACGTTTATGAGGTTGGTGTCGTTGATGCGCATGCTTTCGTTGGAATAGGTATTGACAAGCTCTATTGCATAGCTTCCAATTGCACCCGTTTGCCAGCTTGTCCCTGTTGGGTCTTGCCCAAGCTCCGCGGCGGTGTAGAGCCTTGCGGTTCCTATTGAGGCGTTTGTCACGTTGCCCCTTCCTTCCTCAAAGCGCCAATTCGCCGCGAGGGTTGAGTTGGCGTTCAGGGTCGCGCCGTTTGCAAAATTGCTGATGCATGAGAGGTTAATGTTCCCAAAATTGGTGTAGTTCGCAACTGTGCGGTTGAGGAACGTCGTGCCGACTGTTACGTTTGTCTGAAAAATCTGCGTGTTGTTGTCGTCGCGCAGAGTGCAGGAAATATCCTCGCCGCCCGTGTTGGTCAGCCGCCAGTATTGGATGCGCCCAAAGGCATTTCCAAAAAGGGTATCTTCGCTGCCCCAGTTTGGCTTGTCAATTTTAGCCTGCCTGTAATCGTAGCCTGTTCCGAAGAAATCAGCTTTTGTCTGTTCCGCGAAGGCGGAGGCTGCCAAGAGCAGCAACGCAAACATGAATACCTGCTTGAACATGGGCATCCCTCCTTTTACTCTGCCTTGCTCAAGCAATGTACTTGAGCTTCACGCGCACGCTTACCCCAACAAGCGCTGTTGGCGTTCCTGTGAGGACAAGCGCAAGTGCGTCGCCCGCGGCAAGCTGCCTGTTGGCGAGCGTTGCGTGGAGCGAGCCGTTCTGGTTGGTGTTCGCGATTGCCTTCATATTTATTCCAGCCGAAAGCATGTCCGTGCCGGAAGCAGGCGCGGTTCCGCTTGCAACTTTCTTGAGCATGGTAGTCACTGCGCTGCCGTCCGAGCCTGCTGTTTCGTGGCGCTCGGTGATTTCCACAAGCTCCATTGCGGTTGGAGCTATGAAAAAGCATGTGGTGAAGTTTGCCGCTGTTTGTGGCTCGGTGTTTTTGAGCAGATGCTCAATTGTAATGTACTCCGAACCCATAGGGGCGCTGCGCCTTATGCGCTTGCCCACAAGGTTATCTGCGATATTTGCGCTTCCCATGAACATCACTTCCCGCGCTTTGTAATTGCCTGCATCCGCGCGGCGAAGCAGGACAGGGCGGGCAGTTTTCGGGCTTGCGCCCATCGCCCCCCGCCAGGAGCGCCCGTCATCCGGAGGTGTCTAAAAGAAAAAAACTCTACACAATCTTCTTGATGATTGCGTTTGCGGGTTCGTCCTTCACTGCAAGCGCGCCCATCCAGAACATTATGCTGTCGTCGGAGAGGGTTGTCCTTCCGAGGTCAAGCTGCGAAGTCTTGTAGAACTCCGCGAGGACGGTGCTGTTCTTGTCAATGATGTACATTTCCCTTGAGCCGCTTACCTTGCTTGCAACATAGCTGCTTGCAAAGACGGGAGCGTTCCTGTAGCTTTCCACCTTGAAGCCCGCGTTGATGTTCGTCATGCCCATTGGGATGTTGTAGGTGTTGTAGAACAACTGCGCGAGCTTGGTCTTGGTGTAGCTGTCGGTCACGATTATGAGGTCTTGCTCCCTCACGCCGTAATCAACGAGCTTGTCAATGTAGAGGTCAAGCGTTTCAAGCGAAAGCGCCTCTGCCGTGGTCGGGTTATACACATTGGTTGTCACGAGCTTGCCTATTCCATGGAAGGCGTTGCTGTCTGTTGGCCCGCCGTCCGAAGCTCCGCCCGTATAGTCGCCCTGTATCACACAGCGCTCAATCGCCTTATCAACCGCTGTCATTGCGATTGCCTGCTCGTTGCGCATGAGGTCAAGGTAGTTGGCTGTCGCCTTCTGCCCGAGAATGCCTACGTTCATCACATAGGTAAGCAGCTTGGTCACGACTGTGCTTTCACCATACGTTCCCTTCTGCGCGGCGAATGCCGAGGCTGCTGTTGCCTCTGTGGTGAATTTCGCAAAGTTGTCTGCGCTCTGCTTCTCCCAGCGGTAGGTGCTTTCCGGAACTGAAACCCTCTTAAGCTCATTGACAAAGGGCACCATTGCCTTTATTGTCGTGATGAGGTCGGGGTCTTTCCACACGGGCGTGATTGCGGTCACGTCCGAAAGCGCCTGCTTCTGGTTGATGAGCATCTTTGAAAGCTTTGCATAGCTTTCAGCGCCACCAAACCCAAACTTACCTATTCCTGACATGGGCATCTCCTCCCCGCTGTGCGGGCTCTATTCTTCCGCCTCAAGGCCGCGGTTTTTAGCCCAAGCCTTGGTCGCGTTGAACTTTTCATCTTTTTTATCTGCTTCCTTCGGCACGCCTGAATTTCCAAGCATTGCTGCAGGAACCTTCCCCTTCGGCGCGTTCTCAAGCTCTTTCACTTTTGCCTTGTACTCCGTGAGTTCATCGGCGATTTTCTTTTCCGCCTCCATCTTGGACTTGATTTCCGCTTCGTGCTTTGCCTGCAGGTCGGCGATCTCTTTTACTTTTGCCGCCTCAAGCTCCTTGATGCGCGCGTCATGAGTAGATTTTATCTCGTCAATGGTAGGGGCTTTTGTGCTTTCTTCCTTCACTTCTGGAGTTTTTGTTTCGCCATCTGCCATTTGACCACCATCCTTGAAAGCATCCGTTGTTTTTTTATTGCTATCGTTTCCGAGGTTGAACCTCTTTGCCATTGAAACGTAGGCATTTCGGTTTGACTGTACGGGAACGATAGAAGCTTCCACAAGCTCCGCTTCCGTGTGCATGTACCTGTCGCCGACCATTTTCCCGTTTTGGGGAATGAAGCCCACGCTCACGCCAACATCCTGCCCCATTTTTGAGGCTTCGTCAATTTGCGTTTTGATTTGCTGCGCGAGCGGGTTTGCAGCATGCGAGAAAAAGTTTGGCTCCATCGCAAGCGCGGTGTGCCCATCCACTTCCACGACTTTTGGATTTTGCCACACGCCAATGAAGCTCTGCATTGCGTTTTCGTGGTTTGCAAGCAGGGGAAGCGAGCCGCGCTGCGCCCATGCTTTTATCAGGTCGGGCGACATAAATTCATTGTCCCTGTCGCAGCTATCATCCGACAAAATGGCGCGGTAGCTCTCGCCCTCCTTCTTGACCGGAATAAAAAGATGCCTAAGTTCCCTGTCCATGAGTGTATTGCTGCTGATTACTTTTTAAGGATTTCTTCAAGCTTGGATTTTGTCGTCGGAAGCCTTGCCTGCGCAGGCCCGGAAAGATAATACTGCCCCTCCATGCGCGAAGTTCCGTCATGCACGAATGCGGCGTAGGGTGTGTTGTAGCCGATTATGCTTCTCAAGAAAGAGTGGTCGTGCGTGCCGGAGCGTTGGAGCGTTCCCGTATCAACAGGCACGATAAGCTGCGACTGAAAGAAAATGGCTTCCGCTTCGTCCTCAATTATCTTGTCCGTTTCTTTTGGAAGTTTCATTGCGGCTTCCTTGAGGTAGGCAACCGCTTTGTCCAGCCCCTCAACGTAGATTTTTACTTCGCCCCCTTCTTCTGCCACGGTTTCACCCGCTTGTACTTTTTGGTTGAGCGGTACGGTTCCCGCCCGCCGGGGTCTTCGCAACTCACTTGACCACCCTCACCACGTTGTGCCTGCAGTTGATGTGCGGCTCGCCCCCGTCGGTTGCCTGCATGATGCCGCGCAGGTCGTACGGGTTGCCCCTCTTGATGTCCTCGCATATTTCGGTTGTGCGCTCATCATCCGGGCCTACCCATTCGTAGTCGTAATCCTCGCCGCGCCTTTCCTCAAGCTCCTTGTAGCCTGCGAACCTGCCCCTATTGGCAAACCTGTTGCTTTCGGTTCTCGCAATCCGCTCAAGCCTGTAGGTTTCGGTGTCTGCGTATTCCCTCATTGCTTTTGCCATGTCGCGCTCGGACAATCCCTTGTCAAACGCTTCCATGATTACGCTTTTGAAGCCTTCCCTCTGGTTGATGGAGAAGACCTTTACCGCGTCAAGCGTGCCGTCCGTGAGCAGCATTGCCTCAATCGCCTTTTCGTCCGAGCGGTTGAATGTGGCGCCAAGAATTACTTTGGCATCCGCGTAGCTCTTTATTGAGTTGGATTTTGTGCTGCTGTCAAGCTGCCTGTGCAGGTGATTGACAAGCGCGAGCATTGCAGTTTCAAAGGAGGAAATGGATTTCTGCTTTTGCGCGGCTTCCTTTGGGTAGTGTTCTTTTGCCAGCTTCACGCTCTCGCGCACAAAGCGGTAATAGATGGTCGTGGTGTCCTTCTCAAATTTCGCGCGGTTCTCTGTTCGGGATGCTTTGTGCATGCGCAGGGCTTTTGTTTCGGTTTGCGCGGAGTTTCCCTCTACCGCATGCATGATTGCCGCGCAGTAGGCATTCGGGTCTTCCTTATCGCTATTCTGCTCAACGCAGTCTGCAAAATCATTGTACCCTGTGAATGGTTTTGTCTGCTGGCGCTTCGCGCGAAGCTTGCGCTCCTCTATTCCTTCTATATCAACTGCGCTTTCATCCTCATTGTCCTGCTCATCTTCGCCTGTGGAATTGGGAGGAAATCCGCCCGAGAAGAAGGGTGTGGGAGGTGAATTACTGTAGGTTTCATCCCCCCCAAGTTCCAAAGGCTCAAAACCTGCGACCTCGCGCAGTTCATCCTTCGTGAATGTGCCCCGTATGCCCGAAAGGATTTGCGCGGTTTCCGCTTTTGTCTTTGCGATTGTCGCATCCTTCTGCAGCGCGTCCTGCTTGGGCGTGACCTCGCAGAATTTGAATTGCAGGTTTGCGCTGTTCTTGAAGAATGGCGTGAGCTTGAGGTTGTAGAAGTTTTGTATCTGCTCAAGCTCCTGCTTGATGTACTCCTCGCCGATTTCAAGCTGCTGTTCGGGATTTGCGAGCCTGCCCGTTTCCACGACTGCAACCTGCATTGGCAAGACGGAATAGACCATCATCACTTTTTCCTTCACGCTGCGGTGAAGCTCCTGCCAGTCTATGTCTTTGAAATTCACGCCTGTTGGTATCCATTGCTTAAGGCGGTTGAGGAAGATTGGCTTGCCGGGCTTTTGCGTGAGTTGGGTAATCACCATCCAGCGCAGCCTGTTCAATTCGGTTTGGTCTGCGCCGTCGTCAAACACGCCAATGCCGCCATGCGAAGCGTCGTTTTTCAGGCGCTCGGTTGAATACTCATCCGCCATGATGTCAAGCAGCAGCGCGAGGAAAAGCGCATCCAAGTCCGAAAAGCCGAAGAAGGAATATTCGTCGGGGTGTTCGCGCATGTGGATTATGTTTGCGGGCGGGAAGGTGTAGGAGAGCGCGCCATCCACAACCTGCGGGTAGCCGATTATTTGCCCATGCTCGTTTGGCAGCACGCGCATTGTTTCTGCCACAAGGTAGTTGCAAAGCACGGGTTCTTTTGAAAGGCTGTCAAAGACGATTTCCGCGAAGTTGTCACCATACCACTTTTTCGTGTCGGTCATTCTGCCCCTGAATTCCTTTTCGCCTTCCTCGCCGAAGCCTTGCCTTATGAACGCTTCCATCCTTTCCTTTGTGTCCTCATTGTAAGGCTTACTATTGTCCATGACTTCAACGTTAAGCTCAACCTTCTTGACCTGCTTGACGATTGCGTTATGGACTGCCGCAACGTAGGGATGCCTTTTGCGGAGGATGTAGCGGTCTTTTGCCGTGACGTAGTAATCAAAGGCACTGAGCTTTCCCGTTTTGGCAACGCCTTGCTCGCCCATGCCAATTGTCATGGAAAGCGGAAGCTCAGCTTTAGGCTCTCCAGTATTTTCCTTGGGCATCTCGTCGGGAATGAGAAATTTGCTCACTATGCTTTGCACGAATTTTACAGGGTTCAGGTCAGCCACGGCATCACCTTTCATATTTTGTTGCTATCACTTTTTATCGTTTTACCCATAGAGGAAGTTTTGGAATTCTGTGTCGTGCGCGTTCATTGGCGCGCGTCGTGTGTCTTCCCATCCTGCAAAGGCTATTGGACGGGCTTTCTGCAGTTCAAAATACATCCTCATCATCATTGCATCTGAAAAGTCAGGCGAGCGCCCGAGCTTTTCCTTGATTTCATCCTTGCCGATTATACAGAGCTTGCCATCCATGTCTGCGTTCTTGCGCTTTATCTGCTCTAAATCTTCTATGAGGTAGCCTTTGTACTCCTCTTTGATTGCGCGGTAGCAGCTCACTTGCCCGCTCCTTACTATATCGGCAAGGTAGAAATAGCATTGGCTTTTGAGATTTGCATAGTTTGGCGCGGGCTTGCTCGTGTCGCCCTCATGTGGATTTAGTTGTCTGCCGTTGTTGAGGAACCCTTTTACGCCCGGGAGAATATCTACAACGCCTCCACCTACTCCGTCTTCATCCACTATGACTTGCGAGCGGTTGATGCTATGCGCGGCTCTGATTTCCTCAATGATGCGGGCTGTTTGATTTACGCCAAGCCCATTATGAGCCTGCACGTCAATGATGTGGAAGCCCTGCCAAGTGAAGAAGACCGATTTGTCAAGACCAAAACGCGCAACATCAACCGTCAGGTATTTTTTCCCTTCCGCTCGCCCCCTGTTTGAAAAAATGTCTATTACCGCATCGTAGTCAAAGAGCCTTGAAGGGTCATCGTCATAATCAAAGTTCCCGTAGAGAAGCCTCTCCTTTGTCGCTTTGTCAAGCTTCTTCAAATTCTCAATGTAGTGCGGGCTGATGAATGGGTTGTCCGTCACGAGCGCGCGGATGAATTTGCGGTAAGGGGCGAGAGAGCCTTCTTTGTCGGGCTTGTAGAATTCATAGTAGAGAAAGTTCTTGGAGGGATTGCTTGCGATGAGGAGCTTTGGTATGGAGCCAAATTCTTCCAGCTTGTAGCGAATTCTGCTCATCACGATTGCTTTTGCTTTTGCGGTGATTTGGCTTCCCTCGTCAATGAAAGCGCCTGTGTATTCGGTTGAGCCCAATTCGTCAAACTCAGGGTCAGAAGGGTAAGCGAAAAGGTCGCGCAAGTGTATCTCCGAGCCGTTTTTGAAGCGGATTACTCCTTCAATTGAGTTGTAGTTGAAGTCTTCCTCTTTTCGCACTTCCGCGCGCCTGCATACCTCAAAGAAGGTTAGAAGGGTGCTCTCCTTGAGGGTTTTCACTATGGCGCGGCCCATCAGCCAGCGCGAGCCGGGCTTTGTCATGCAATTCTGCAAAATCCAAAGGCAGCCAAGAAAAGACTTTCCGCCCCCTGCGCCTCCCCCATAAAAGAGCTCAGTCGTGCTCTTGTCCTCAAGGATTGTGAGCGCGTCATCTTGCTTTTCCGTCACATTGAAGAGGGGCTCATTTGGCTTTGTCTGCATTTGAAACCCTCCTTATGGTCACGTTCCATGTCTTTTCTCCGCTCACCTCTACCTTTTCCTTGACCTTTGGCAAGAAGCCTGCGGATTGGAGGCGGTCAAAAACCCCGAACACGACCTGAGAGCCACGGTAGAGGATTTCACTCTTACCGACCTTGTCCTTGCTCTTGGCGGCGCTCGCTGCATATTCGGCGAGATGTGCCTGTTGCGTGTATTCGGTGTAGCGCTTAAAGTCATAGAGGAGAGCTTTCTGGTCTTTGAGATACTCCTTGCCGAAAACGTCTTGGAAGTGGCTGAGGAGCTTTCTTGCGGTGCGCTCGTTCATCTCAAGCGACTTGGCAATGGTCTTGAAGGTTGCGCCCTGAAAGCGCATATCCGCGATTTGGGAGCCTAATTCTATGCGCTCTTGCTCGGTCATGTGCTCGCCAGCTTTCCGCTTGTGAGCGGCATTTGGCGGCATTTGGCGCTTCTCTGCAGGCTCAATGCTTGGCTCGTCCATGCTAATCTACCTGTACAATATCATTATGATGTTTCAAGTGCCTGAAATGGGTGGCGTTTGGGGGGTCGGGTTTATCGTAGCGGTGTTTTTCTTGTCTTTCTTGCGCGTGTAGGTCTTGACCGTGTCCATGTCTATCTGCTTGTTGCAATGGGGGCAGTCTATGAAGCGCTGGGCGGGGCGCATGTCCATCATGTCAAAGTCGGGGAGGTTGGAGAGGTCAATGTAGGCTTTTACTTCCTCAAGCTTCATGTTGAGATTGACCGCGAGCTGCTCTACCTGTACATGGTGATTTTGCACGATGTCTTGCAGCAGCTTTGCCTTGAGGGAGGGGTCATCCGCGCCTTTGATTGAGTTGAGGAGGAGGGTGAGGGTCTTTGCCGTTTCGTCATCCATTTGTTGGCTGTTGCACGGTATCTTTTCCAGCCCGAGCTCGCAAGCTGCCCGCCATCGGTGCTCGCCGTCAATAATCTGCTGCTTCTTGCCATCGGGTCGGCTGACTATAGCGCCTTGAAATCCCCTTGCCTTTATTGTCCTCTTGAGGTGCTCAAATTCCTCTTGGCTCATCCTATTTGAATTCCAAGGATTGGGCGCAAAGTCCTTTACTGGTAGATAGAGCAATTCCATTCAAATTCCCCCCGTTCCCCAAGGCTTTCTGAGCTCAAGGTGGTCTGCGTATTTTTTCCATTGTATGATGTTCCACTTATCAGCAGCCATGCGCTGCCCTGTCATCGGCTGAGGCTTCTTATGGTAGCGCAGGTTGCGTATGGTCCCGCGGTCATAGATGTAGAGCCTTCCGCGCATCTCGCCCATAATCCAGTTGATGCTGTCGGCAGAGTACCAGGGGAAGATGTCAAGCAGTCGCGGCGAGGTCATGCCGAAGCCATGCACCTTCACTTTTTTTGGGATTATCTCAAAGCACTTTCTGAGAAACGCGCTTCGGAAGGTGTAAGCCCTTTTGCCGACAAGACCGCCAAGACCAATGTACTTGTAGCCGTTGTCCATGTAGTCCTTGAGGAATTGCCAATCTTCCCCCATGTGGAAGGCAGGCATGGGCTCAAGCCCTTCCTTCTCCATTGCCTTTTGATTGTCAAGCGTGGCTTCTGCATCCCCGATTACGTCAAGGTTTGCGAAAACATCTATGCTCTTTTGGTGAGCTTTGACGAACTCAGTGTACTCCTCAAGCTTGATGGATGCTCCGCTGTTGTAGGCTGAGAACGCCCCGCTGTCAAGAAATATGTGAGGGATGCGTACTTCCCGCGTGAGGAAAGAGGGGTCTTTCTTGAGGTAGAAGTAGGAGGTCAGCCCATATTGTACGCCATGCTGAATGAGAGCATCGTATATCTGAGAAGCGTACTTGCTCTTCACAAACACGCCCCTCTCAATCCCCGCGAAGTAAAGCTTCATCTTTCTTCCTCGTATTTGGTCGGGTCAATCAAGCCCGCGAGCTTGAAAGCCATTTTTCTTTCTTGGCACGTTCCACATTTTCCACGGTGCAGATTTCTTCCCTCGTAGCAACTCCACGTCCGCGAGTAATCCACGCCGAGAAGATGCCGCGCGCCAGCGGTGTTCGCCGTCTATTATTTGGCTTTTGCCGTTGAGGGGGCGGGCTACTACAGGCAGCTTGAAGCCGAATTTTTTTATTGTGGCTTTCAAGTGGTCAAACTGCTCCTCGCTCATGCGGTTGCTGTTCCAAGGATTAGGCACGAATTCCTCAACTGAAATTACCTTAAGCTCAAACACTCAAATCCCCCCGCTGCCCCAAGGCTTGCGCTGCTCAAGATTGTCTGCGTACTTTTTCCACTGTATGATGTTCCATGTGTTGGCGACGACGTGCTGCTGCTTGCCTGCATGCACCGCCTTTGTGGTGAGGTGCTTCATTGTGCCGTCTTGGAAGGAGTACAGGGAGCCGCGCATTGCCCCAAGTAGCCAATTTATGCTGTCAATTGAGTACCACGGAAAGAGGTCTATCAGCCTTGGGCTTGTCATGCCGTACCCATGCACTTTCACGTTTTTTGGAATTTCGCTGAATGCCATTTTGCAGAAGGCGAGCCTGTGCTTGTGCGGCTTTCCCACAAGCCCGCCCAAGGCAATGTACTTGTACCCCGCGTCAATGTAGAGCTTGAGCCATTTCAAATCTTCGCCGAAGTGGAAGGTAGGGAGCGGGTGCAGGCCTGCCTTTTCCATGTGCAGGTGATTTTTGTATGTCTGCTCCGCGTCGCCTATCACGTCCAGCCCCGCGCACACTTCCAGCTTTTTTTCGTGCTCCTTGATGAACTCAATGTACTTGTCTATGTCAATGTTGGCGCCGCTGTTGTGCGCGGAAAATGCGCCGCTGTCAAGGAAAAGCCCCTGCATGAAAGCGAAATCCTGCATGCGTGCGGGCGTGTCTTTCATGTAGTAGTAGGAGGTCAGCCCGTACTTTATCTTGAACGCCTTGAAGTCGCGCGTGAGCGCTACTCCTTGGCTGTTGGAAACAAGGATATTTTCAACGCTTGCAAAGTACAGTTTCATATTATTGCCTGTAGATTGTCGGGTCGGGAACGTGCGAGTTGATGAACGCCTCCTTGCGCTCTTGGCATGTGCCACATTTTCCACAGTGGAGTTTTTTGCCTTCGTAGCAGCTCCACGTCCGTGAGTAATCCACGCCGAGAAGATGCCCGCGCGCTGCTATGTCCGACTTTCTGATATGCACATAGGGCGCGTAAATCTTCACTTGAGAGTATGTGCCAAGCTGCGCAGCCATGCTCAAAACCTCAACGAAGCGCGGTCTGCAGTCGGGATAAATTGCGTTGTCGTTTGCGTGAGGCCCGAAATAAACCTCCTTGATTTTGAGGTTCTCCGCCCAAGCTACGGCAATTGAGAGCATCACCATGTTGCGGTTTGGCACTACTGTGAGCTTTTGGTTGGCGTGCGTGTAGTGCTGCTTTGGAATATCGCCCTTGCCTGTCAAGACGCTGCTTGAAATGATGGATTTTATTGCCCCCAAGGAAACGGTCTTGTGCATGGCGCAGAGCTTCTTGCCCCAATAGTGCGCGTAGGCGAGTTCCTTTCTATGCCTTTGCCCGTAGTCAAAGGTGAGCCCATAGCACTCTACTCCACGCGCTGCGAGGTCATGGAGAAGCGTCACGCTGTCCATTCCTCCGCTCAAGATGATTATTGCTTTTGCCATAATTACCCCATTGTCAATTTCAGGAATTCGTCTTTTGCCTTATAGTCATTGTGCCTGAACACGCCCTTGAGGGCGCTTGTGACCATTACCGAGCTTTGCTTCTTCACTCCCCTGCAGCGCATACATTCGTGTTGTGCTTCCAGAACAACCATCACTCCGAGGGGCTCAAGCTCTTTGTCAAGGAACTTGGTGAGCTCTTGAGTGAGGCGCTCTTGCAGTTGCGGGCGGCTTGCGAATTTGTCAAGCGCTCTTGCGAGCTTGCTTACCCCGCATATTTTTGACTTGGGGATATACCCGATGTGAGCCCTCCCAACAAAAGGCATCAGGTGGTGAGCGCAGATTGAAGCGAACTCAATGTTCTTGAGGATGATGAGTTGGTCGTAGTCGGGATTTTGGAAGGTCGTAAATTTGAAATTTTGCTTGCTCTTGAGCTCCTTGAAGTAGCGAGCTACGCGCTTGGGCGTGTTTTGCCTTTCTTCCTTATCAAATAATTTATCGCTTACTTCAATTTTCATGGTTCCAACTCCCACGGAAAAACAATCCATGCTCCCTTCTTTTCATAAAGCGAGAAGTCCGGCGACGACCTTGTGAGCTTGTGCCAGAACATAGTAGCTACTTTGTGGTCTTTGAACTTGAGCAGCGTGTCGCCCGTGTCGCTTATGTCATCCACAATGAGCGAGGTTTCGCGCGGCTCAATGTCAAGGGGCAGCTTGAGCTTGTGCGAAATCATCACCGCAAGGCAAAGCCCCCCTCTTGGGATGCCATAGACGCTTTTCACTTCGCCTTGTGCTATGCAGCGCTGAAGCTCAAGGTCGCGGGAAAGCACGGTGACGAACTTATTTACCTGCTTCCAGCTTACATATTTTTTTCCTTTTGCCATCATTGTATCGCCTTTTGCGCCTCGCAGTACGAGGTTTCGGTTTCCCAGACACGCACCCTGATGTTGGCAATGTGCGAAGGTTTCGGGTGCGCTGCCTTGCCTTCCAAAGCATCAAGCAGGAGCTTTGCGAAGTTTTCAGCGGTTGGCTGCTTCATAAAGTCGTTGAGGTTTCTGTGGTCGTATGCCATGATTACTTTGCTGATGTGCGAGTAGTCTGCAATCATGCCATGCTCGTTTGTCTTGAGCGCGTCAATCCAAACCTCTATCTTGTAGTTGTGCCCGTGTAGCCTGTTGCATGGGCTGTCATAAGGCAGCGTCAGTTGATGAGCGCAGCTAATCGTTTTTACTTTGTAGATTTGCATTATCCCCCTCTTTTGGTACATAGTTCAGCACATTGACAGTTTCCGGCTTTTTTTGCTCCGGCAGTTTGTGGCCAATGAGTACGAGCGCTGAATACTCAACAAGCACGGAGCTTTGCCTGTTGGTCAGGTTTGTTGTTGAGTATTGTAGGTCTATTATTTCAAACTGCTGCAGGAGCGCGTAGATTTGGTTTTGCAGTTGCTCGCTCTGAAATGCCTTGAGTATCACAACCGCGCCGATTTCTTTTTCCCGAAAGCCCATGCCTACACCCCCACTGTTTTATTCCAAATTACAAGCTGCAGGCGCGGGCTGAGTTTCAAGCCCCTGCGCATGCAAGCCTCCACCAGTATTTGCACGCCCTCCTCATGCTCCTTGCGCGTGTTGCAAACAGGCATGAGGAAAACGCGGGAAGCAGCTATAGAGCCGTTCAAGGCGACCAACCATTCGTCAAGCTCCTCCAAGTCGTAATTATTCCCTATTACCACTTTCATGTCAAGGGAAAGCTTGCCCGCGTTTTCCTTCCAGAATGAGAGCATGCCTTTTTTCTCGTAATACTCTTTGCCGTAGCCCGCGCTTCGCATCTTGGGGCTCCAATTCACATTATCAAAGAGCGCGTAGAAGTCAAAATCAGGAATGCTGCCGTTTGTTTCAAGCTCGCAAAAGAAGCCTTCAAACTTGAGCTTGCGGATGAGGTCTGCCGCTTCTTTCTTTTGCAGTAGAGGCTCCCCGCCCGTAAGAACGATATGTACCGCGCGGCTTGCTTGCACCGTTCTGAGCTCATCAATTATCTTGGCTGCGAGGTCAAAGGGAGCGATTTCCTCTTTTGTCTGCTGCCATACTTTCAGGGTGTCGCATACTTCGTTTTCGCCGTTTGCCTTTTCCCAATTGCACATGAAGTTGCAGCCGGACAAGCGCACGAAGTAGGCAGGCGTGCCTGCGTAGCGCCCCTCGCCTTGGATTGAGTAGAAGCGCTCGGCAACTCTAAGCACGCTTCCCCCCCTTTGGCTTTTCCTTATTGTCGGTAATGAGCGTTTTCATCATAGCTGCCTCAAGCTCTTTGCTCTGTTGGTCGCCAATCAAGTGAATGTAAATGCCCGCGCCGTGTTCGTTTATGGCTATCTTTGAGCCTTTGTGCCAGCCTTTGCTCTTGAGCCTTTCCTTTACTTCCTTCGCAAGCAGAATTCCAAATTGGCTTTCGTTTGGCTCCTGCAGCGAGGTTATGTCAATAATGCGCATGCCTTCACCCGTAGCTATTGTGAGCTATGGGTTTATAATGGCAGACGCTTTAGAGGAGAATTCTGTTGAGCGTGAGTATTTTTGCAGTCTTGGGCTTCATTTCCGCTATGCCCAGCACATCCCATTTTTCAGCGATATGCTCCTTGAGTACCTCCTCCTTTGCAGGCTGCAGGTGTTCCCAATCTTTGCCGCGCATAGGATAATCCCATGTGCTGCCGTCATGCTTGCGCAGGGTGAGCTTCTTTCCGTCATAGCCCACAATGTAGAAAAAAGGAAGGGGAGGCTCCTCCACTTACGCCACCTCCTCCACTGTGATTGTGTAGCCTGGGATGTCTGCTTCGCCTTTATTTGCTATCAAGCGAATTACCTGCCCGTCGTCCTTCCAAACAAGCCCATTCATCGCGTCAAAGACGAGCTTCACATAGTTGTCAATGTCGGGGCGCTTGCAGGGGTAGTATGGTTTTTTCTTGGGCGCACTTGCTGGCCTAAGTTTGCGCACGAAAATGTCTATATGCACCGCTCCAACCATTAGAGAGGTGTCTTCGCCTTTCCTGCGCTTTTCTTCAAGCTGTGCGGCTATTTGCGCTTTGAGGTTGATTTCAGCTTCGCGGGTTTTCTTGGGAGTGATTGCCCTCACGAACCCGCCGAATGTGCTTATTTTTGGTCTGCCTTTTGCAACAGGCGACATATTGATTTCAAAGTAAAGTCGTCTATTCAAGCGCTCACCCTTGTTGGCTTACTTCGCCTTCGTCTGTCGTTTCTCTTACGGGAAGGTGTCTTTGCTCAATGCCTACACCTCCAAACTAACTTACTACAGGTTAGTGTAACTTACTACAGGTTAGTGGGGCTGCGACCTCCCTTTACAGAGATTGAGCCGCAGGAGTTCCCCATCTAACCACTTTCTTAAACGGGTTGTGTGCTGACGTTATCTATGGCGAGCAGCTTCGGTGCTATAGCTGCCAATCTTTCCGTCAAAGTAAATCAGCAAGTCGTTCCTCATTTTTTTTGCTCCTTTGTCCCACGCCCTGAATTTATACTCTCGCATGTCAATCCACCTCCAGCGTTATCTTCCACTTCACTTCTCCAACAGTCTCATAATTATGCATCCCCATATATTCATGTGGTGGTTTTCCACAGATTTTACAGCAAGGGTTTATTCTCTCAATCCCCACCACTTTTCCGAGGGAGGGTTTGAACAGAGGACACTTACATCCCTTTACCATACACGGATGCAAAAGGTTATGGAAGTCTTTTCTATGCCCGCACTCGCACCTGCCCGTCGGGAAGGTGTCGCCAGGGGAGAGGATTTTGATTTCTCCACCACACGCCCAGCAAGCCCACTCATCATATCCTTCTTGGGGACTGAAAGGAAAGTCCTTTGTTTCACAATAGGGACAGTCGTATCCTCTATTCTGTATCTTGCAGATTTCCGAGGCGGTTAGGGTGCGTTCAAGTTTCATGGTTATCCCTCGTTTGGAACGCTCATCACCTTCTGCGCGTCCACCCTTATCCTGTAGCCTGGAGCGTTCTTGTTAGAGTCGCTCCATACGGTTCGGTCTATCTTCTCGTTGCCCACCACGTCCGCCATGTACGCGAGGACTATGCACATGCTCGAGAGCGCGAGGTCGTAGTCCCCAGGCAGGGCGGCGATTATCCTCTCTTGGATTTCCTTGTCTAGTTCACTCATGGTTTCACCTTCTTTGGCTTTTCGGGCTTGGGTTCAAGATGCTTCTGATTAGACGGTGATGTGCTAATAGAAGCCCCCAAGCTTTCCGAAGCCTTTTTGCATATCTCTGCTATCTTCAACATGCGATGCCATATATTGTTCTCCTTTGCAAGCCAAGGCTCTATCTTCTCTATCAGGTCGGCTTGCCCTCGCTCATATCCACGCTGCTTGGCTTCCTTCTTTGTTCTGTCGTTTGCGAATATCCTACAAGGCGTGCAGGTTATTTCTTCAGCACAGCAAGATGTTCCGCATTTGAAGCATGGTAATGCTTCTGTTGGGTTGGCGGCGTTTCTTATTTTCGCCCTCTCGTCGGCACGAGCCTCTTTCATCAGTTCCTTTATGCTTTTTGAAAGGTCGCTCCAAGGCACTTTTGGATGGAGTTTCTTTAGGATTTCCTCGTCGGTTGTCATGGTTTAGCCTCCTCGTAGCATAAGCAGTCCTTCGGGACGTAGTTGAGCACGTTCACGCGCTCGGGCGGCTTGTGCTTGCTTTTCTTTTCAACGAAGGTGTAAAGCGTCTTGAATACGCTTACAGTGCCGCCTTTTGCGTTCTCCTTCGTGCCGTCCATGTGCATTACTGCCTTCAATTCCAATTCCACCGAACCACCTTTTTATTTTTTTATTCTACGAAACAATACTTTACATAACCATACACAACAACACTTAACATTGCCTCACAGTGCTTTACGCTACGTAAATATGCGTTGCATTAGTTTGATTTGATTTCCTCCATTGAAAGGAGAGCGAACCTTCCAAATTGTCCGTTATTTGTTGGGCGAAAACTGCCCATGCCGCAATAGTTTCCAGCATAGTCAAACAATTGCTCAATTGTCTGACGCGTGATTGTATCATTGTCAATTAAGAGGGTGAATTCAGCTTGCCACTTTGTCCATTTTGGGCGAATTGAAATTACCCTTGCCTTGGCAATTTTATTTACGGCGCTGCGTTTGTCAATCTCAAAGTCCTTGCTCAACCCATAAATGCGAGGCTCGTTAATGAGGAACATTGCTGCAACAATATTCTTCATGCTCTTTTTTGCATTGCCGACTTTGCTTTTCATGTAGCCGCCCGCATTGATGAGCGCCCCCATTATGTGTTCTGAGGGAATATAGAACCCATTTTTATCTTCGTAGGCATGAAAGACTGCGCGTGTGTAATCCTCCTTTGCCACATCGTCGCGCTCAATTATGAGCTTTCGGTTCTTTTCCCATTCTTCCAGCTTTTGGTCATCCATGCGATGCTGCATGTATGGCGTTTTTCCCTCTATTTTTATTCTATATTTTTTCATTTTCACCAATCCTCCAATTTTGCTTTACTATGCTTTACCATGCTTTGCCATACTTGGCGACACTTGGCGGTGTCATACTACACCTCATACCACACAACCAAACCCCACCACATCCAACGCCTCTTAGACCCTCACTACCTTTATGGGGAGAGGGTACGTTTTTTTCTTTTCCTCTATGCTTTCGTTGCTTTCCGAGTGCTGAATTTCAATCACCACTCCCTCATCAAGCACGACTATATCTGCTCTTGCCTTGAAAGGGCGCTCAAATTCTGCCTCCGTCAGAAATTCCTTTCCTTCCTGTTTGAGCTTCATGCACTCAATGAATTTGCGCTCCTCATGGGGAAAGGTGTTGCCTGCATTCAGCCGCACGCAGTTGCGGTGAATTTTGCTTGAGTGCCGGAATAGGCGGGCAACGTCATTGCGCTTGATTTCAAGGTCGCGGTTGTTCATGGCTTCGCCCCTTTTGCTTTTGCGAGCAGCGCGTCAATGTGTTCAATCTTGCTGCTCTCAACCTCAAGGAACTTGTAGGTTGTCTTCTCCATCCCCTGCTCCATTTGGCTCAGGCAGATGCGGTACTTTTCGGGAGCGGGTTTCTGCTTGCTCACGCAATCGCCTCCTTTACTTGCGTGATATGCTTGCAGTATTCGCCCGCTTCTTTCCTGCGGTGCTGGAAGTCGGGGCAGGTGCATTCCCAAGTGCCGTTGTTCATTTCAACGTTGTAGAATGAGCCGCTGTTGCCATCACTTTCCACGAGCGCGCGGATGTGCATTTTTTGCTCAAGGATTTCCACACTCATGCTCCCCCTCCGAGTTCCCTGCTTGCGATTTCCCGAAGCTCCCTTGCATTCTTGATTTTGAGCTTGAAGCTTTCGGGTCGTGCAAAATCCCCATAGAGCTTGACCGCGCCCCCTTTGCTTGGAGTTCCTACCTCTATGCTGTCGGGATTGGAGGCTATTGTCCGGCAGACCGCTTCGTTTTGGGCTTCCTGCTTTTCCTCCAAGTGCCGCCAAGAGATTGTGAAGCGCCCATCCCACCAAGTTATGTCGGTGATTATGCGCTCAAAATACTCTTTGGTTTCAGCGTTGATTATGCGGATGCGCTTTGCCTGCCGCTCGTTCAAAGAAGAAAAACGAGGGTCATCCGAGGGCACAGTGCGCTCCGTGTTGGGCTTCACGCCGGACTTTTCCTTTGCGTAGTTTTCCGGCACGCTCTTGAATTCTACAAGCTCACTCATCTTCATCACCAAGTTTGCTCTGCTCCTTCTTTTCGGTTTGGCATGTGCTTTTGAGCCATATTTCCACATCAAGGATGTTGCCCGTGCTGCAGAAAAGCTCATAGGCTTTGGCAAGGATTATCACATCCATTGCTATCTGCTCGCGCGTCATCTTTGGCGTGTGGTGCATCTGCAGGCTTGTCGCAGCGCTTGAAACGCAGCTTTCCCGCACGATTACAGGCTCTTTGGCAGCTTCGCGGTCTTCCTTTTTGCGCCAGTATTGGTCGCGGTCTGTTTCCTGCGGCTTGGGCGCTGCGGTTGCCTGCGGGCGCTTTGGCTCGCTCATCGCGTAGCTCTCAATAGCACCTGCTTCGCTTTCAAGCTGTATTTTGTAAGGCCCGCTTGCGTTCTTTCCGTAGCTGCCATTCTGCCGCGTGAAGTTGTGGTAGAACTTGCCGCTGCCGTCCGTCATTGGCACGTTCTCCTGCTCGTAGGTGTAGATTTTGCCCACTTCAAGCTGCTCCAAATTCTCATACGGCGGAAAGGCGCTTACCTTGTCCGGCTTTTCCCTGCCGGGAACCTCAAAGAGAAAGAGCTTTCTGCCCTTGCCCAATTCCGTTCCGGCAAACTTTCCTATTTTTGTTTCCTTTTCATATCCCATGTTTTCACCTATTTTGAGGCACGCTTGTCCTCATTTTTTCGCTGTCGCTGCCTGTAAAAAAAGATAAAAGAGATTGAGCCTTGCCTGCTGGCTGCTCCTTTATGCGCTCCGGCTCTGCGCCTGCGAGCAGCGCGCGCATGTTGCCTATTGCGTCGCCGCCCGGCATGTCGCAGTATTGCTCGTTATGCTCATCGCAAAGCTGCGCGCGAAGCTCCGCCCATTGGTACTCAATGGTCTTGCGCTTCCTGCAGAATTTTACATCACAGTAGCCGTCGCTCATGCGCTCACCTTTGCCACCATGAGCCCTTCCGCGCGCTTGAGGTTGCGCTCAGTTGCAAGAGGGCTGATGTCTTCATGCGTCGCGTAATTGGTCGCCGCGTTGTAGAGCCCCCATAGGGTCTGCTCTTCATTCGCGTAGCGCGTCATTATCTTTTCAATGAGGCGGTCACCGAAGCCCGCTTCCTTGAGCCTGACGATTGCCTCCTTGTCATCAAGGCTGATTTTTTGCACCGCCTTGATTTGCTCCTCAAGCCTCCGCGCGACGATTGGGAGCGCCATAATCATCTCTCCGACGCGCTCCAAGTCCATCTTCGTGTTCTTGCCAAAGTGCCTGATTGTGGTTTTCACAACCGCAAGCTCCTCCGCGCTTGGATTGAAAACCGCTTCCTTGCGCACATCCACAAGGTCGCCAACCTTCGCCTGCGCGCGCGGCACAAGCTTTGCATTGCTTATGTCGCCAAGGGAAACCTTTACTGTCATGCCGTTGTTGCATGCGAGCCTGTAGCCAAAAAACTCAAAATGCCCCTCGCGGTTCTCTTTGCTTGAGCCGCTGTATTTGAGGGAGGAGCTTTTGTCGTAGCTGTTCTTCACCTTGATGCCAAGCTCAATTCCCTGCACGCCATCATCCACCTTGATTTCCGAAAAGACGACTGTCATCCAAGCCTTCCCATCCTGCTCCATCACAGAGGCTTTGAATTTGGCTCCCTTGCTCGCGGCGGCCATTGCGTCAAGCACCGCTGCAAAGGCTTCCCTGTGCTGGATGGTCACGTAGCCTTTGGATGCCACTGTTTCAACCTTGCCCGTCTTTTCATTGACAATTGCCTTGTATTCGGGCATTGAGTAGGGGATTTTATCTCCGCCCACCCCTTCCGCTACATAGACAACCGGGCACTCCTTCGCGGTTGATAGCTCGTTGAGCTTGCCCTTAAGCTCGCTCAAGTCCATTTCATTTAGGTTTCTCATTTCCTCAATCCTCCATTTTTCTTGCCCTCACTTGGGGCTCATACTGCTTGACTGCTTGTTGTATGAGGCTCTGTAGGAGTGCATCGCGCTTCTCCGATTGGCTCAGGTTGAGGAGAGCGCCAAAGACCAAGCCGAGCGCCTCAGAGCTCAGCTTCAGAGTGTATTGCATCAGACCGCCCCCTTCTTGTAGCCCACGCTGTCAAGGCTCGCCATCGCCTGCTCTGCGGTCTTGCCTGTTATCTCCTCATCCGTGAGGTCGGGCTCATCTTGCCCGCCAAAGCAGGTGCAGCCAGTTAGGAAGCAACCGCAACACTCACAAAAAGGAGAGCGCCCTGCATAGAGCTTGCCGTTGCATATCTTGAGCTCATTCTCGCCAAACTTCCGCGCCATTTCAAGGTCGCGCGGCGAAGGTTGGTGCTTTCGGTTGAGCTCTGCGATATACTCCGCGTTATTGTCAAGCTCGCGCACCATGAGCCCATCACAAGGAGAAGAAGGGGTTGCCCCCTCCTTCTTATCCACAATTGCAAAAAAGAGGTTGTGGAGCTCAAGCTTTGTGCTCTCTGCCACATCCAGCCCGTCAAGGTAGCCGCCGAGCCTTTCAATCCTGCGCTCAAGATACGCGCCCGATAGATTGTAGCCCTCTGCGAGCTTCCTTACATACTTCACTCTTTCGTTTTCCTTGTCCATCTTTCCACTCCGGGGCGTTCACTTGCCGCCCCTTACGGATAGTTATCAATAGCTACCTTTATAAAGGTGTGCGGCAGGTTGTGGGTGTTTCTTTCCTCCTGCGGGCTTTCCGCCCTTTATAAAGGTGCTACCACTGCGCGGCCTCAACTCCCAAACTGCGCGCGAGCTATGCGCTCTTTGAGCTTGCGCAGCGTCCAGCTTGCCTCGCGTGCTGATTGCGTTTCGTAGTATGTGAAGCTCTGCTTTGGGTCAAGCTGCGCGCTG
>Ga0233420_10000106_pt1 | contig 37132 bp, 34 predicted proteins | sample Watercolumn_Mata_4_FD_183009 | JGI IMG/M metagenome (GOLD analysis project Ga0233420, IMG submission 183009) | Freshwater microbial communities from Lake Matano, South Sulawesi, Indonesia - Watercolumn_Matano_2014_102_MG | ecosystem: Environmental > Aquatic > Freshwater > Lake | place...
TCTTTCGCTCGGCTCGCTCACCATGGGCAATTCACAGGCCAACCTGACCCCCATGATCCAGTATGCCGACGTGACCGGTGTCTGGGGCATCAGCTTCTGGCTTCTCTGCTTCAATGTTCTTGCCGTGCTCGCCTGGTCGGAAAGAAGCTCGGGCGAGGCGCTTCAGCGTTATTTTGCAGGGATGTTGCTGCTGGTTGCGTTTCCTCTCGTCTATGCATGGGGGATTTTTCACGACACGCGGGCAGCCGACAGCGGGGCTGCCGTGAAGGTGGCCCTCGTTCAGCCTGATATCGATCCCGTCAAGAAGTGGCAGCAGTACTCGACCGCAGATATCATGTCCCTCTATTACCGGCTGACGAGCAGAACGGTCTTGCAGGATGCTCCCGAACTGGTGATCTGGCCGGAAACGGCAATCCCTTTCCACATTCTCGACAGCAGCTATTCGGGTTATCTGAAATCATTGCAACTTTCCCTCAAGGAGTGGCGTGTCGCTCTCCTGAGCGGTTTTTCCGATATTGAGTACTACCGGTCTGATTCAGCCGAAGCCCTAAGCGGGAAGGTGAAATACGACGGCATCGGCGATCGCTTCTATGAAACGTTCAATGCTTCGATGCTGCTGACGCCTGATTTTCGCAAGCCCCAGATATACCACAAGATACGTTTGGTGCCGTTTGCCGAGAGGGTGCCCTATGTCGAGTATTTCCCATGGCTCGACCGGTTTACTTTTTCCCTTGCCGGTATCAGCAGTTAGGGAAGGGGGTCGGGCGCTCCTGTCATGGAATTTGACTCCAGGGGGAATGGCCGGGTAAAAGCAGCGAACATTATCTGTTACGAGTCGATTTTTCCGGGTCTTGTGTCCGGCTTTGTACGCAACGGCGCACAGTTTCTCACCCTGGTTACCAACGATGGCTGGTACGGGACCTCGTACGGACCTTATCAGCATCTTGCTATTGCCAAACTCCGGTGTGTCGAGAACCGCAGGGCGATGGCCCGCTGCGCCAATACCGGTGTTACGGCATTTATCGACCGGTTCGGAACGGTTTACCGGCAGATTCCGTGGTGGGAGCCCCAGACTGTTTCGGCAGCGGTGCCGCTGGAGAGCAGACTGTCCTTCTATACCCGTTACCCCGACCTCTTTCCCAAAGCAGCCGCTGTTTTCTCGGTGTTGCTTGCCGGAGCCGCCTTTTTCAGGAGGATGCAGCGGCGATGATTGGGTCAGCTGCGGTCAGCGGATGCCATACGCCTTGATCTTGCGGTACAGCGTGCGTTCGGTGATGCCGAGCACTCTTGCGGTCTGACGCTTGTTGCCGTTGTTGGACCTGAGCGTGTCGATGATGGTTTTTTTCTCGATTTCCTCGAGCGATGGCAGCGTTTCCTGTGCGCTGAAGCCATGTGTCTCTGGGGTCACCTCTCCGGCGTTGTCTTCTTCCGGAAGCGGTGCGGGATGCGGCAGGAGCATATGTCCGGGAAGCAGCAGGGCCGGTTGCTGCACCCGGTTCTGGAGCAGCAGCTGCAGCATCTGGCGGATTTCCGTCATCTCCTGCCGGAGCTGGATGATGCTGCTGTAAATAAGGTTCAGCTCCTGCTTTTCGGATTGTGACGGATCATGGACCAGACCCTTGTGCCGGCTTCGCTGGACCAGATGCTTTTCGAGAATTTCCGGCGTTATTTTCCGGTCTTTTTCCAGTACCAGCAGGGAGTCCACGAGATTGCGCAGTTCACGGACATTGCCAGGCCAGGGGTAGCGCAGGAGGGTTTCCACCGCTTCGGCTGTAAACCCTTCGAACGTTATGCCGTGCCGAGCTTCCGATTCACGCACGAAATGTTCCGTCAGGAGCAGAATGTCGCGGCCTCTCTCCCGGAGAGGCGGCAGCTGCAGCTCGACGCTTCTGAGGCGGTAGTAGAGATCTTCCCGGAAATGGTTTTCCGCAACCTGCTGGAACAGGTTTCTGTTGGTAGCAGCGATGATTCTGACGTCAGCATAGACGGTTTCGGAGGAGCCGACTCTCTGGAACTCTCCGGTTTCAAGCACCCGGAGAAACTTGACCTGTGTTTCCGGGGGCATTTCTCCGATCTCGTCGAGGAAAATGGTTCCCCGGTCAGCGCTTTCGAAATATCCCTTGCGTGCCTGGATCGCTCCGGTGAATGAGCCTTTTTCATGCCCGAAAAGCTCCGATTCCAGCAGGCCTGAGGGGATTGCTCCACAATTGACCGGGATGAAACTTTTTCCGGCACGAAGACTGTGCGCATGGATGAAGCGGGCAAGCACCTCCTTTCCAGAACCGGTTTCGCCGGTGATCAGGACGGTTATGTCGGTGCCGGCCACCTGCAGGGCCAGCTCCCTGAGCTGTGTTATCAGGCTTGACTGGCCGATAAGCGTATTGCGTTCTTTTGCTGGCTTCATGAAAGCTTGTTCCCTTTCAGGCCGCTAACGCAACGGAACGGCAATCGATCCGAAAGGGATCGAACTGCCGGCACGTTCTGCATCCTCTTCCGTTTGCCAGCTTTTCTGCAACCTGACCTTGTGCATGCCGTCATCCTGAACAATCGATACAGGACCGTAGCCGGATAGCTCGGCGGCAAGTTTTTCAGCATTCGCCCTGTTGCCGAAGCTGCCGAACTGGAGCGTGTACATGCCTCGAGCCATTACCGGTTTCGGCACGGCAGCAGTTGCTGGTGCCGAAGGTTTTGCCTGAACAGGCACCTCCTTGGGCTTTACCGGTGAAGCGGTTTTGCCGGTCGCCGGGGTCACGGCTATCTTCGGGACCACCTCCGGAAAGGCAATCGGCTGGTTCAGCGCGAACTGGAAGGCCGAGAGCCTCGATCTGCTGAGATCGTCGAGAGAAGGATCTGGGTAATCGCCAAGCTGTTTCCTGTAGAGGTATGCGGCCTGGGGGCCATCTTCGGCAAGCAGGGCATCGGCTACCAGTTTTTCGGAAGGAATGGTGATGTTCTTTCGGATATTTTCTAACAAATAAACCTTATCTTCACTCACATACTGCAATATCTGTGGCGCATAGGATACCGGGGCAGCATCGAGCATCCCCTGCGGAATGCCGGAAAAGGCAGGCAGGATGATGAGAAGTTTCTTGGCAAGAGAGTGAAAAGAGAGCATCGTTTTCACGCTGGAAAAGGTTTTTGAGGGATACCCTGTCTTTCCCGGTAACACGGTATATAGAACCAATATGACAAATATATTTTTTCTTTAAAATCATTGCTGTTTCATGAGCGCTTTTTCTGTGAAATCGTATGCAAAAATCAACCTCGGGCTTCTGATAACTTCGAAGCGTTCCGATGGTTACCACACGCTTGAAACGGTTTTTGCCCCGGTCGACTGGTTCGATACCATCGAGTTTGCCGAGAGCGATACGCTTTCGATGCGCTGCACCGATCCTGCCCTGCCTGTTGACGAGCACAATCTCTGCCTGAAAGCAGCCAGCGCTTTCAGGGATTCGGCAGGGATCAGTGAGGGTGTTCTCATGACACTCGACAAGCGCATTCCCTTCGGTGCAGGTCTCGGCGGCGGCAGCAGCGATGCGGCAACGGTGCTTCGGACGCTCAACACATTCTGGAATGTAGGCGCTTCGGTCTCCGATCTGCATGAACTTGCTGTGAAACTTGGTGCGGATGTGCCTTATTTTCTTGAAATGAAAGGGCTGGCATTTGCCAGGGGTATCGGTGATGAACTTGAGGATCTTGCTCTCAGCCTGCCGTTTCATGTGGTGACGGTTTTTCCCGAAGAACATATTTCAACCGTCTGGGCCTACCGGCATTTCTACCCCCGTTTCGGGCGCATCATGCCTGATCTCAGGCGTTCGGTGCAGCAGCTCTGCCTTGATGGTGACCGTTCCGTGCTCGGTGTTTTTGAAAATGATTTCGAGCCTGCCGTATTCGATCACTATCCGGTGGTGAAACAGGTCAAGCACATGCTGCTGGATGCAGGAAGCTTCCATGCTTCTCTTTCCGGAAGCGGGTCTGCCGTGTTCGGCTTTTTCGACAGGCAGGAAGATGCTCTTGGTGCCGTTGGACTGATGGGCGGAAAGCGCTTCCGCACAAGCTATACCGCCCCGGGGTTTTCAATGCAGCACTGAGGAGGGATCAATCGGTGCGGCATCTGCCGATGATGTGTTGCAGTTCAGCCGAAAAAAGCCTGAGATCCTCGTCGAGAAAATGCGATGAATTCAGCCGGGTTCTCTTGACCTCGGTGAAATCCACTTCCACATCAAGCAACTCTTCCCGGAAAAGCCCGGCGGATGCGATAAGTTTTCCGTCCGGTCCCGTCAGCGAGGAGTTGCCCCAGTAGGTAAAGCTGTCCTCGTTTCCTGTCCGGTTCACGCAGGTCACATACGTACTGAAAAGAAATGCGTAGGTTTCAGCAATGGTTTGCCATTGCGAGACAATTGCCGGTGTTCCGCTTCCGGGCGACATGCGCAGCGGGCTTGACATCAGCGCAAACAGCATTTTTGCCCCCTGATGCGCAAGCAGGTAGGGCACCGATACATGCCAGAAATCCTCGCAGATGGCGACGCCGATCCGTCCGAGTCGTTTCGAATTCACGGCCCGAATCTGCTGGCCTGCGGAAAAATACCGCAACTCCTCGAACATTCCGTAGGTTGGAAGGTAGATTTTCCTGTGGATGCTCTCTCCCCGGCCATTCTCGAACATGAATGCGGCATTGTACACGCCGTAGTCGTCGCTCAGTTCGATTCCCCCGCAGATGATGCAGATATTCCTGCTCAATTCCCGCAATGGATGAAGCCGCTCGTCCTCTATGTGCAGTGCGATGTCCTGTGCAGCATCCTGTACGTTGTACCCCGTCAGGGAAAGCTCGGGAAAAGCAATGGCGTCGATGCCGTCCCTTATGGCGCTCTCGATGATCGAGCAGTGTCGCTCCAGGTTCTCGCTGAAATTGGCAAGCACGCTGCCGGTTTGCGCTATTCTGATGGTTGCGTGGAGCATGATTTCTCCGGTTTCAGTGGTAAGGGTAGAAAATGTAGAAGGTTATCGAGAGCAGGGCAAGAATCCACATGCCCGGGTGAATCTCCCGGATTTTCCCGCTAAGCATCCGCAAAGCGGTATATGCGATAAATCCGGCGGTGATGCCCACCCCGATGTTATAGGTGAAAATGATCAGCACGATGGTGATAAATGCAGGGAACAGCTCGCTGTAGTCATCGAAATCGAGCTTCCTGACCGACTGCAGCATGAACATGCCGACCGTGACGAGGGCGGGGCCGTAGGCATAGGGAGGAACGATGGTGAGGACGGGCGAGAAAAAAAGTGCAAGCAGGAAGAGCCCCGCGACGACAAGGGCTGTAAATCCGGTTTTACCGCCCTGCTCGATGCCGGCAGCCGACTCGATATAGACTCCCGCGGTCGTTGTTCCGAGCAGCGAGGCAGCAATGGTCGAGAGCGCATCGACAAGCATTGGTTTCTCGATTTCAGGCAGGTTGTCTCCTGCGTCGAGCAGGCCGGCCCTCGATGAAAGACCGAAAAGCGTGCCCATGGTGTCAACGAAATCCATGACCAGCGTTGTGGCGATAACTCCGGCGAATCCCCAGGTCAATGCTCCAGGCACGTCGATGTTCATGAAAATCGGGGCTATCGACGGGGGAGGGCTCATGAGAGCCGTCGGAACCGGGCTGAGGCCGAGCATGAGAAGCATGCCCGTCGTGACAACAATGCCGATAAGAATGGCTCCGGTCACACGCTGTACGAGCAGGATGGATATGATGAGCATTCCAGCCATGCTGACAAGCACTTCCGGCCTCGAGAGATTGCCGAGCTTTACCGGCGCTCCGGGTACGCCGAGCGAGACGATACCCATGTCGTTCAGGCCGAGAAATGCCAGGAAAAGTCCTATTCCAACTGAAAAGCTGTGTTTGAGCGAAGAAGGGATCGCTCCGGCAAGCCACTGCCGCAATCCGCCGAGTGTCAACATCGTGAAAAGCACCCCGCTGATGAAAATTGCTGCCATGGCGGTCTGCCAGGAGTACCCCATTGTCTGGACCACGGTATAGGCGATAAAAGCGTTTTCACCCATATAGGGTGCTACCGCAAAGGGTCTTTTTGCATAAACCGCCATGAGGAATGTCCCGAAAACCGCGGTCAGGATGGTGGCGGTCATCGATGCGCCTTTCGGTATACCTGCTGCAGCGAGGATTGCCGGATTGACGATGATGATATAGGAGAGCGTGAAAAATGTCGTCATTCCTGCCAGGATCTCCTGGCGGTATCCTGTCCAGTGGGCCTGAAAATTGAAAAAAGATTGCATGCTTTTGCGGGGTTGAGGTAACAATCTGTTAAAAAACAAGATACGAATAACCGAAAAAAACATGGAGTTGGCCCTGCCGGTTTTTTTGTTCGGGAAAAACTTTTATATTGGACTAAAATTATCCTATATAATGGAGCGCAACTTTGAAAGGATGGCCGCTCAGGGATGAGGTAACCGTTCAGCAAAACAACAAAAAAACAAAGGAGACTGATATGAGCGTACTCGTTGGCCGAAAGGCACCCGAATTTGACGTCGAGGCGGTAACCGGGGGATCGCAATTCGCTGATTCCTGCAAACTGTCCGATTTTCGGGGAAAATATGTGGTGCTTTTTTTCTATCCGCTTGATTTCACATTTGTCTGTCCGACCGAACTGCACGCATTTCAGGAGAAGCTTGAGGAGTTCACGAAACGCAATGTGGAAGTGATCGGCTGCTCCGTTGATTCGAAATTCTCCCATCATGCATGGCTCAGAACGCCGAAGAACCGCGGTGGTATCGAAGGGGTTACCTACATGCTGCTTTCAGATATCAACAAGACCGTTTCGCGGGATTACGATGTGCTTGCCGAGGGCGCCGGCATATCGCTCAGGGGTCTTTTCCTGATCGACCGGGAAGGCGTTGTTCGACACCAGGTTGTCAACGATCTCGGACTTGGAAGAAATGTGGATGAGGTCATCAGGATGGTTGATGCGCTGCAGTTCACTGAAGAGTTCGGCGAGGTATGCCCTGCCAACTGGAACAAGGGAGACAAGAGCATGAAGCCGGATGATGCCGGTCTGAAGGAGTTTTTCAAGGATGCGTGAGCTCCTCTGCCGCAACTCCAGCACGGAGCTGCATCTGCCGGAGTTGCGGCTTTTTTGCGGATCAGTAGGCTTTTGCGAAGATCACCTTGCGTTGTGAGGGTTTTCCCGAGTAAATGCAGGTTCCCGTTTCGTTCATGCCGTACATCCGGATGTACTCTTCCTCTTCGGGAAGCACCCTGATGGTTGCCCTGGTCTCCTCCTTGATTTTTGCTTCGGTTTCGGCGGTTCCGTCCCAGTGTGCAATCACGAAGCCTTTTTCCACTGCCAGTCTGAACTCTTCGTAGGTTGATACCTCTCTGGTGTTTTCGTTGCGGAACGACAGCGCCCTGTCGAAGAGGTTCTGCTGGATGGTGTTGAGGATTTCGCTGATTTCCAGCGGCAGGGTGTCGTCGAGGGCAAGTTCGGTTTTTTCAAGTGTGTCGCGGCGAGCGGCAATGCACTTCTTTTCAGCGATGTCCCTTGGGCCGAGTTCAATTCTCAGCGGAATGCCCTGCAGTTCGTATTCGGCGAATTTCCATCCGGGAGAGTTCTGTTCGCTGCCGTCAACAAATGCCGGTATGCCGTGCTTTTTCAGGGAACAGGCTATACTTTCCGCATGATCGAGCACGAGTGCCTTGTCGCCTCTGAGGATTGGAACGATAACCACCTGGCGTGAAGCGAGTTTGGGGGGCAGCACAAGACCGCGGTCATCGGAATGGGCCATGATCAGCGCACCGATAAGACGGGTCGATACGCCCCAGCTTGTAGCCCATACGTAATCGAGTGTTCCTTCGCTGGTCTGGAACTGGCAGTCGAACGCCTTTGCGAAATTCTGTCCGAGATGGTGCGATGTTCCTGCCTGCAGCGCCTTGCCATCCTGCATCATGGCCTCGATACAGTAGGTTTCGTCCGCGCCTGCGAATTTCTCGCTGTCGGTTTTTCTTCCCATGATGACTGGAAGCGCCATGTATTCCTCGGCAAACTTCTTGTAGATCGAGATCATGCGCAGCACCTCCTCGGAGGCTTCTTCCCTCGAAGCATGTGCGGTATGTCCCTCCTGCCAAAGGAATTCTGCTGTCCGGAGGAAAAGACGGGTACGCATTTCCCAGCGTACGACATTTGCCCACTGGTTGATCAGGATGGGAAGGTCGCGGTAGGACTGGATCCATTTCTTGTAGGATGCCCAGATGATGGTTTCTGAGGTCGGCCGCACGTAGAGTTTCTCGGCAAGTTCCTCACCGCCGCCATGGGTTACCACAGCGCATTCAGGGGCGAATCCCTCGATATGCTCAGCTTCCTTTGCAATATAACTTTCGGGGATGAAGAGGGGAAAATAGGCGTTTACATGGCCGGTTTCCTTGAACATGCCATCAAGTGCGGCCTGCATTTTTTCCCAGATCGAGTAGCCGTTCGGTCTGATGACCATGCAGCCGCGAACATCGGAATAGTCTGCAAGCTTTGCTGAACGGACAAGGTCTATATACCACTGGGAGTAGTCCTTGCTTCGGGAAGTGATGGTTTCTGCCACGGTGCTTTTTTCTGGTTGATGAAGTGAAAGGCTGAAAATATAAAACCTACTCTTCGAACTTTTTCATTTTTTCCATGAGATTCCGCAGGTGTTCCTTTTCCTTGCTGCTGACAGGTTTACTGTTTATCTGGGTTCTGGTATATCCCTGCGGCACGGTGAAGAGAGCCCCTGCAAGTTCTTTTGGCTGTATTCCCGTCAGTTCCATTGTGTAGAGCCCGTTGCTGTTGCGCTGTACGATTTTTGCCGGAAATCCCTCGATGCCGGCGTTCTTGAGCGTTTTTGCAAGCGAAGTGTTCGAAAGCCTCGGGTTCTGAGACTGCAGGATGCGGAATGTTGAGAAGTCGCCAAGGTCGGAACTGATCCAGAGTTCAAGTTTTTCGGTTTTACTGGTGAGGCTGATATGTTCGCACCGGTATCCCTTCACGACGTCCTCTCCAAGCCTTTGCAGGCTGTAATTGCTGTCGAAGTCAAGCAGCGTCGCGTTTTCTGCTGCGGTTCTCAGGTTGACGGAACTGTATTTTTTCGTTGCGTGGTTGATGACGAGCGCTTCGTCAGGTTTCCCGGCTTTTGTGATGACCGTGGTTTTCAGCGGTTCGGGAATGCGGTTCATGTTCATGACCATATCCATGCGCTGGGCGCTGTTTCCGAAATAGTAGGTGATATCCGCATTGCCTCCAGGCATCTTGAGTATCATGTCCATGAGGCCGGTGAATCTGGCGGAAGCAGTCGCTTCCTGGGAAATAAGATTGCAGCAGAGGACAGCTATGAGCATCAGGGCTTTTTTCATCGTGGCAACAGCTAATGATTGATTAATTGGTATCTTCACGTTGATTTCCGTCGAATGGTCATCAGCCCTAAAGCTAATGAATAAATTGCAAAGCTGTCCGGAGGAACTTGCTTTTGCGGTTTTTTTTGATGACCGTGACGGCCAGGAGGTTTTATAATCAGGTTTTCTTTCCCATTGCGACATGGCCGCTGAACATGAAAGAGTCTGGAGTGTTGTTGATCTCCTGAAAACGACATCCGATTTTTTTGCCCGGAAACAGGTCGATGAGCCCCGTCTGAGCGCGGAGTTGCTTCTGGCGCATCTATTCAGGGAAAACCGGCTCTGGCTGTATCTCAACCATGAGCGCCAGGTAACCCGGGTTGAACTTGCATCGTTCCGGGAACTCTGCCGCCAGAGACTCGAGGGCCGTCCGGTCCAGTACATCACGGGGGAACAATTCTTTTACGGCAGGGCGTTCGCTGTCGATGAGTGCGTCCTGATCCCGAGGCCTGAAACCGAGTTGCTTGTTGAGCATGTCTCGGGCATGCTTGCTGCCCTGAAAGAGCAGCATCAGGATGAAGCGATCAGGGTGCTGGACGTCGGTACAGGAAGCGGCTGCATTGCCGTTACTCTTGCCGCGCTGCTTCCGTACATCCATGTCGCGGCAATCGACTGCTCGTCGGCTGCGCTTGAGGTCGCGCGTGGAAATGCGGAAAGGCATGGTGTCCAGGGGCGGGTCGATTTCATCGAGGCCGATCTTTTCGATCCGGAACTCGGATCAAGATTCCGCCATTCGTTCGACCTGATTGTTTCCAATCCGCCATATATCCCGGAGCCGGAGTGGGAGGGATTGCAGAAGGAGATCCGGTGTTTCGAACCTAAAGAGGCGCTGGTCACTTCTGGCGGTACGGCCACGTATCTTGCCATCTGCAAGTCTGCGCCTTGCATGCTGAAATCCCGCGGAGCCATCAGTATGGAGATTCATGCCGATGCCGCTCCAGTCGTCTCGGGCATCATGGAATCGGAAGGATTCCGGGGGATTTCGGTTTTCAAGGATTATTCCGGCCATGACCGGGTTGTCTCCGGAACCCTCGAGTCCTGAAATTTATTGCGGTGTCGCTGCGTTACACTTCAGGATATTTGCCGTGCCCGTCAGGTTGCAGTGTATCCGAGAAAATTTGCCGGCACTTTTTTTCGTTTGACGGGGTTCTTGAAGGTTTTCTCCGGCATTTGTATACTACATGTTGCCCGGTTTTCTCCGGCTGACGTGATTTTTCAATGGTCTGACTGCCGGGAGCCACACGGCACAAGGACAAACAATACGGTTGCTATTTCATGGATTCTCCTGAGCTTACCTTGCGCGAACGGCAGGTTCTGGGTATTATCATCCAGTCCTATATTGTTTCCGCCACTCCGGTAGGGTCAAGACATATTGCACGGAACTATAATCTTGGTCTTTCTGATGCATCCATACGCAATGTGATGGCTGACCTCGAGGACGAGGGTTATATCAGCCAGCCGCATACATCAGCAGGCAGGGTTCCTACGGATAAGGGCTATCGCTGCTATGTCGATCTGATCATGCAGGTGCAGCGGATTCACGATGAGGAGAAACGTCGTATCGATGCGGATTTCGGCCAGATCAATTCCGAGCGCAAAGGAACCTCCTCGGATGTCATGCTTTCAGCGGCACGAGTGCTCGGCGGCATATCACGACAGCTCAGCGTTGTGCTTTCTCCTGCATTTTCAAATGCGGTATTCGAGAAACTTGACATGGTGCTGCTCAGTTCTTCGAGAATGATGGTGATTCTTTCGATCCGCTCGCTTTTTCTGCGCACCATTGTCATGGAACTCGATATCGAGGTTTCGCGACAGACCGTTGACAAGGTGACCGCCTTGCTGAATGAACGGCTTTCCGGCCTGACGCTTGCAGAAATCAGGAGAAGCATTGCGACAAGGCTCGGAGACTGTTCCAGCGATAGTGCGCTCATTGACAGGGTCGTCCGTTCCTCAGGCGAAATTTTCGATGAAACGCCTATTATTGAAAGGCTGTACATATCCGGTGCCGAGTATATTGTCGACCAGCCGGAGTTTAAACAGCCGGAAAAGGTGCGTGACATCATTTCCATGATCGAGGATAAAACCAGTGTGGCAAAGCTTGTCGAAAGTTCTCAGCTTTGGGGAGAAGCGGCAAAACCCGGCGGAATGGATGTTTCGATAAGTATCGGCAAGGAAAACAGCGAGAGAAATGCAGAAGATCTGACCATCGTGTCCACACCCTATTATGTGGGTGAAATGGTTGGGAAGCTCGGTATTCTCGGTCCTACGAGAATGGATTACGAGTATGCTGTCCGGGTACTGAACTATATGGCCGACTGTCTGTCGGCGACATTATCCGAAACAACGTAACTGATGACTTTTAAATTTTATTTGTTTATATGAGAAAAAAAGTATCTGCCGGAGAGGAGCTTCATCCGGAAACCGGAATTGAAAAAACTGTTTCAGCACAGCAGTGTTGCAGCGAAGAACCTTCGTCGGCTGTGCTTTCCGATGAGGCGGCCAGGCAGAAGACACTGATTGCCGATCTTGAAGCCGAGCTTGCCAGACAGAAGGAACAGACCGAGAAGTTTCGGGACGAACTGCTGCGACGGGCGGCCGAGTTCGAGAATTTCCGGAAAATAAAGGAGCGGGAGTCCTCTCAGGCCGGTGCCAGAGCGCTCGAGAACACCATCAGGGAACTGCTGCCCCTTGTCGATGATCTCAAGAGGGTTCTCGACAATGCCCCGCATATCCTTGAGATTACTCAGGAGGCAAAACCCTATATTGACGGGGTCGAATTGCTGAAACGGAATTTTGACAAGTGGCTTGCAGGAAAAGGCGTCACTGAAATCCAGTCGATCGGCAGCAAGCTCGATGTGCATTTTCACGAGGCGATTTCCATGATCGATGTGCCCGGTACCGAGCCTGAAACCGTTGTTGAGGAGTATCAGACAGGGTACCTGCTCGGCGACAAGGTCATCCGTCATGCGCGGGTTATCGTGGCGAAATAGCATCAGGGGAGGAACGTGACGGTTTTTTTCAAATCTTGATCGTATGTGAAGCGGAACCATGAAGAAAGATTTTTACGAGGTGCTCGGCGTCAGCCGTTCTGCATCGAAAGATGAAATAAAGAAAGCTTACCGGAAACTTGCCCTGCAGTACCATCCGGACAAGAATCCCGACAACAAGGATGCCGAGGAACACTTCAAGGAAGTGAACGAAGCATACGAAGTGCTCAGCAACGATGACAAACGCCGGCGCTATGACCAGTTCGGCCATGCAGGCGTTGGCTCTTCGGCGGCTTCCGGCGGTGGGGGAACCTATGGCGGCGGAGTGAGCGACTTCAGCGACATTTTCAGCGCGTTCAACGATATGTTCGGTGGCGGCAGGACTCGTGGTGGCGGGGTGCCTTTCGGCTTCGAGGAGGTTTTCGGCGGCGGCGGCAGACGGGGAAAGGCTTCAGCGGGTATTCCTGGCGCCGACCTGAAAATCCGTCTCAAGCTGACGCTCGAGGAAATTGCACATGGGGTAGAGAAAACCCTGAAAATCAAGAAGCAGGTGCCCTGCAAGGAGTGCAACGGCAGCGGCTCGAAAACCGGCGCAACGGAAATCTGCCAGACCTGTCACGGTTCGGGTGAGGTTCGCCAGGCCTCGAAAACCATGTTTGGGCAGTTTGTCAATATCACAGCATGCCCCACCTGCGGAGGTGAAGGCCGTGTCGTCAAGGACCGGTGTCCGGCGTGTCACGGTGAAGGCATCAAGCAGGGGGAGGTCACCGTGAAAGTGACGGTGCCTGCCGGTGTTCAGGACGGCAATTATCTCACCCTGAGAGGACAGGGCAGCACAGGGCCGAGAGGAGGGGAGCCGGGTGATCTCATCGTTGTGATCGAAGAGAAGCCGCATGAGCTTTTCAAAAGAAGCGGCAACGATGTTATTTATGATCTTGCATTGAGCTATCCGGATCTTGTGCTGGGAGCCAAGATCGATGTTCCCACCATCGACGGCGCGGTGAAGCTTACCGTTCCCGCAGGAACGCAGCCCGATACCATACTGCGCATCGCCGGGCACGGTATCGGGCATCTGAGAGGATCGGGTCGCGGGGATCAACTGGTCAGGGTGAATGTTTATGTGCCCCGTGATCTTTCCCATAATGACCGGGAGATGCTCAAGGAGCTGCGGAAATCCGGCGCGTTCTCGCCGGCAGGAGGCAACGACAGCAGAGAGGAAAAAAGTTTTTTTGAAAAAGCCCGTAACATCTTCGGTTAGCGGGCGCAGAAAAAGGGATGGAGATGAAAAAAGCCGGCGGTCTGCCGGCTTTTTTCATGGCTGTGCAGGAGAGGTCAAAGTCCTCCGGCTTCTGCTTTCGCTTCCTCGACAACCTCGAGGGTTATTTCGCGGTACCCCATCTCTTTGGCATATTCCTCGGTTGCTATCTTGATCCTGTTACGGAAGAAGGAGGGAACGGCATCAAGCAGGTCAAGGGCATCATCCGTCCACTGGAGCGATGTGTTACGGCACCTGGCATCTTTTTTATATGCCTCGGTAAGCTCTTCGACGAACGATTCGATCACTTCCGGATCCGAAACTTGCTGCGGGGCGAAAATCCTTTCAGCAAGAATTCTGTTGCGGACCAGGTGCATTTTCAGTTGTGGAAGGTACAGCAGGGTAGCCATGGGTTCAGGACTGCCGCAGGTGAGAAAAAGCGCGATTTTCTTGCGTTTGAGATATTTTTTCAGGTTGCTCTGGATCAGCGCGCCAAGAAGCTGCGACGACACCAGAAGATAATAGATCGGGGCTCCCATGATGACGACATCGAAGTCCTGAATGAAGCTGTAGTCACCGGTCGCCTTGCATTTTGCTTTTTCGACGTAAGCGCCGGTTTCTGCAAGTTCCATTCCTATGGCATCGATAAGCCGGTCGGTGGACCCGCCCGAGGAACGGCTGTCGTAGAGGATAATAGCCCTCATCTGCTGCTGCGGAGAAGTTGTCATGTGGAAAGAGTGATGTGCGTTGATTGAATCGTGTTCAATAATAACACATTCGCTGAAAAAACGCTAATCGGGGCGGAAGGAGAATGCGAAGGAGTTTCCTGCAGGGAAAAAAAGAGGGCGCTATGCCGCCCTCCACAGGTTTTACCGAAAGCTGACGTGGCCGGTTACACGAAGTCCGCATAGATTTCAAGCAGATCGACAACCCTTGTCGAGTATCCGAGTTCGTTGTCGTACCAGCCGACTACTTTGACCATGTTCCCTGAACTCATGGTCAGGAGGGAATCGAAAATGCATGAGTGGGCGTTGCCGACGATATCCTGCGAAACAACAGGATCCTCGCAGAAATCGAGATATCCTTTCATGGGTCCTTCTGCGGCAGCTTTCATGGCGGCGTTGATTTCCGCTTTCGTTGCCTCGCGGTCGAGGATGGCGGTCAGGTCGGTTACCGAGCCGTCCGGTACCGGGACGCGCATGGCGAAGCCGTCGAGTTTTCCGGAAAGTTCGGGAATGACCTCGCCGATGGCTTTTGCAGCTCCGGTGCTTGTCGGGATGATCGAAAGCGCAGCGGAGCGGGCGCGGCGGAGATCCTTGTGCGGAAGATCAAGAATGTTCTGGTCGTTGGTATAGGCATGGACCGTCGTCATGAAGCCTTTGGTGATGCCGAAAGTATCCTGCAGCACTTTCACCATGGGGGCAAGGCAATTGGTGGTGCAGCTTGCGTTCGAGACAATTTCCTCTTTGCCGGTGATGGATTTCTCGTTTACACCCATGACGATGGTTGCATCGATCTTGTCTTTGGCGGGAGCGGAAATGATCACTTTTTTTGCACCTGCAGCAATGTGCTTGGCGGCAGCTTCACGGCTGGTGAAGATGCCGGTCGATTCCACGACAAGGTCGCATCCAAGCGCCTGCCAGGGAAGCTGCGCAGGATCTTTCTGCGCTGAAATGCTGATGGTCCGGCCATTGACGACGATGTTGTCTCCCTCTGTGCTGATTTCACCCTGGAATTTCTTGTGGGTGGAGTCATACTTGAGCAGGTGTGCGAGGGTCTTGGTATCGCAGAGGTCGTTGATTGCAACAATTTCGAATTTCGGGTTGTTCATTGCCTGGCGGAACACCAGTCGTCCGATCCGTCCGAATCCGTTAATGCCTACTTTTACTTTTGCCATAGGAAGCGGGTGTGAATATTTGGATTGAGTTGTTTGCCTTTACAGTATCCTGCCCTGAAAAAATATCAGACAAGATAAACTATCACAAGGAATATTAACCAAAATTGTCGAGAAAAAGTGATTTCAGATTACTGAAGCTGCCGTTGCTCATCAGGATAACGACGTCGTCTTTCCTGAGGGTTTCTGCCAGAAAGTCCAGAATATCCCCAGGGTAAGCCTGGTTGCCGGTTCCGGCGAGGAAAACCGTTTTGCCCTGTTCCTGCAGTTCCTTGCTGAGCACTCCGGTGTCAAGCTGTTCTTCAGGGCGGTATCGTTCAGGCCGGTGCACCTTGCCCATCACCACAACGGCGGCTGGACCGAAACACCTTGCAAGCTCTTTCTGGAAAATATTCCGCGTGGTGGTGTTCGAGCGTGGTTCGAAGCATGCCACGATTCTCCTTCCCTTGTAGAGTGCGGCTATCGCATCGAGGGTCGCCCGGATTGCCGTGGGGTGGTGGGCGAAGTCCTCGATCAGGGTTATGCCTGACCGCAGTCCCCCGGTTATTTCCATACGCCGTTTCGGACGCCTGAAGAGCGGCAGTGTTCTTGCAATGCCTTCCATGCTGACGCCGGCATGCCGGGTGGCTGCAACGGCAGCAAGGGTGTTCATGACGTTGTGGTTTCCGAACAGCGGCACGCTGAGGGTTTCCAGGGGGGTTCCCCGGTAGAGCAGGGTGAAGGTCGTCATGTCGCCGCTGCAGGAGATGTCGCTGGCCGACCACTCGCAGTTTTTGCCAAAGCCGAACCGTTCGACCGGACAGAACGCGTTTGCAGAGACCTCACCGGCTACCGGGTCGTCTCCGTTGACCAGAAGGGTTCCGTTGCGGGGGATGAGATTGACAAAGCGCCGGAAGCTTTTCCTGATAGCATCGAGCGAATCGAAAATATCGGCATGATCGAACTCGATATTGTTGATGATGGCGATATCCGGGCGGTACAGCATGAATTTGCTGCGCTTGTCGAAGAACGCCGTGTCGTATTCGTCTCCCTCGGTCACAAAGAATCCCTGTTCGCCCATTCCCGATGCACGGCAGCCAAGTGAAAAGTTTTCCGGGATGCCGCCGACCAGAAATCCCGGTTTCAGTCCGCCGCCATCGAGCAGCCATGCAAGCAGGGAGGTTGTGGTTGTTTTTCCGTGGGTGCCTGTCACCACCATCGAGGTATGGCGGCCGATGAGCTCCCGCCGCACCAGTTCAGGCATCGAGATCAGTTCCATGCGGTGTTCGAGTGCAAATTCCAGCTCGCAGTTTCCCCTGCTGACGGCATTGCCGACAACCACCAGGTCGGGGGTCGCCCGTTTGATGTTCTTTTCGGAAAACCCTTTGAAATACCTGATGTTGTGCATTTCAAGATAGGTGCTCATGGGAGGGTAGAGCGAGGTGTCGGAGCCGCTGACGGCGTGTCCGGAATGGGAAAGCGCTACGGCCACCGACGCCATTGCGGTGCCGCCGATTCCGAGAAAATAGATGGAGCTCATGGCTGAACGGGTTTCTTCAATGGTATGCACAGGCTTTACTACTATACAGAAAAAGCCTTTTGGTCACAAGCGGGATCGCATTGCGCGCCAGAGGATCAGGCGCCTTTTTTCCCGGTGCAGGAGAAAACTGTCCCGGATGCTGAAAAGATGCGGGCAATCCTTATTTTAACGAGGTTGACGACGCCCATCGGGTTCCGCCGGATTTTTACAGTCATCCCTTTAATTATTACCGTTCCTATGCAATTCATCGATCTGATATCCCAGAAAAACCGTATACGGGAATCCCTCCTGCAGCGCATCGAGGCTATTGTCGATCATGGCCAGTACATCATGGGGCCAGAGGTCGGCGAACTGGAGGCCCGGCTGGCGGGCTACACCGGAACCCGTTTCTGCGTCTCGTGCTCGTCCGGTACGGATGCCCTGCTCATGCCGCTCATGGCAAAAGGTGTCGGTCCCGGCGATGCCGTCATCACCACGCCCTTTACCTTTATCGCGACTGCTGAAGTCGTGAGCCTCACGGGTGCGACGCCGGTTTTTGCCGACATTTCACCCGCTACCTTCAATATCGATCCTGCCGGAATTCCGGCTGCCATTGCAGCAGCAAGGGAGCGCGGCCTCGCGCCGAAAGCCCTCATTCCCGTCGATCTTTTCGGGCTTCCCGCCGATTATGACGCTCTTGGGGCGATCGCCGCCAGAGAGGGGCTCTGGATACTCGAAGATGCCGCCCAGAGTTTCGGTTCCACCTCCAGGGGACAGCGGGCTGGCAGTTTCGGGCTTGTAGCGGCCACATCGTTTTTCCCTGCCAAACCACTCGGCTGCTATGGAGACGGTGGAGCGGTCTTTACCGACGATGAGGAACTTGACAGGCTGCTGCGGTCGGTCAGGGTGCACGGCAGCGGTGCTGACAAATACAGCAACGACCGTATCGGCATCAATGGCCGTCTCGATTCCATGCAGGCTGCGGTTCTGCTCGAGAAGCTCACGATATTCGATGATGAACTTGCAGCCCGCCAGAACGTTGCTGCGGCTTACAGCGCAAGGCTCCGGGGTAAACTTGAGGTGCCGGTTGTTCCCGAGGGGTCTGTGTCCGCATGGGCCCAGTATTCACTGCTTGCATCATCAGAGCGGGAGCATGGCACGATCATGGAGGCTCTGGGCAGGGAGGGGATTCCTTCGGTGATCTACTACAAGATTCCGCTGCACCTGCAGAAAGCCTTCGCTTCTCTCGGATACCGTGAAGGGGATTTTCCGGTTTCGGAGGAGATGAGCAGGAAAGTTTTCTCCCTGCCCATGCACCCCTATCTTCGCGAGGAGGAGATCGATCGCATCTGTTCGGTTATTACAGGCTGTCTCTGACCGTATTGCGGTGCGCCGGAAAACATTTTCCGGCAAGCGGTTTCTCAGGGTACCGTTTCTCCTCCCGCAGCTTTTCCCGGGGCGTGGATCCGGACGAAAATACCGGCAAGCATCACCAGACAATTGATGGTGCCAACCACGAGAAACGGTGCTTTCGGGCTCAATGCATCGAACATTCTTCCCCCTGCAGTGGTGATGATGAGAATGCCGATCGCTCCGCTGATGTTGAACATGCCGATAACCGATCCTCTTTCTGCTTTCGGGGCTTCCTGACCGATAAGGGACTGCGCTCCGAGAAAGGCGCTGATCTGGCCGATGCCGAGAAGGATGAAAAAGATGATGGCGCCCGGTTCGTGAGGGTTGCCGATAAGCCACAGCGAGAGGTATCCCGCGCAGGCAAGCCCCATGCAGAGCACCAGTGCGCTGACGCGGTTCATTCTGTCGATCACCGGTCCAATGACCGGAGCCCAGAGCAGCGCCGCGGCCTGGGAGATGATGAAGACAAGGGTGCCTTTTTTTACGGCTTCGGCAGGATCCATTCCTGCGGCGATGCCGGCTGTGGTTCCCCAGAGGGGGAGGAAGGTGCCGATGATGGACTGGTCGCCTCTGGCAACGAACGCCGCTGCGTAGGAGAGCACGATTCTGGGGTTTTTCATGTAGCTGATTCCGCTGGCAAACAGTTTTCCAGGCGCCGGACGCTCCTCTTTCCTGACCGGTGTGCCGCTTTTGAGACCCGCAATTGCCGCAATGGCGCATAGGATCGCGATCCCGGCAATGCCAAGGTGCGTATAGCGACCGGCATCGGCGCCACTCATTCCTCCGGCTGTAAGCCTGTGGGGAAGCGCTCCGAAAAACTGGTTCAGGATCACGATGCCGAGACCGTTGAGAAATCCGGTGAAAGCGATGAGCTTGCCGCGCGACCTCTCCTCAGGATAATCGACCAGGATGGTGGAAAGCGCTCCGGTGATGGCTACGATACCGAGTGCATAGATCATCCTGAAGAGTGTAAGTTCACCGATCGATGATGCGGTCGGATAGAGAGCGTATGCAAGCCCGGTAATGACGAACCCGGCAGCAAAAACCTGCTTCCGGCCGATTCTGTCCATGAGCGCCCCGGCAGGGACAAAGAACAGAAGGGTAACGATTTCAGTCCAGAACACCAGGTCGCCGCTGATGGTCCCCTGTGCTGAAACCGGTATTTTCAGGTTCTCGTTAAGGATGTACGCCTGACCGATCGAAACAAAGGTGACCAGCCCGATGGAAAAGAATGCCGAGAAGAGAAATGTCCATCCGTGCTGCGGGAGGATGGACGGAGCCAGCCGGACCGGTCCTATCCTGTGGCATTGTTCCTGTTCTTTCATGTTTGCTGCTGGTTTGTTACCGGATTGCAGGAGAGCATGCATGCAGCAGACCGTCCTGCATGTGCATGCAGCGGTCCGCCATTGCGGCGTACTCTTCGTTGTGGGTAACAATCACGAAAGAGGTTTGCCGGTCACGGGTCAGCCTTGCCATGAGTTCATACAGCAGATGGCTGTTCCGGCTGTCGAGGTTGCCGCTCGGTTCGTCGGCCAGGATCAGTTTCGGGTTGTTCATGAGCGCCCTTGCAATGGCAACCCGCTGCTGCTCGCCTCCGGACAGTTCGGAAGGCAGATGCTCGAACCGTTCTTTCAGCCCGAGTTCGGTCAGCAGGGCCGCCGCACGCTGTTTGGCCTGCGGCAGTTTTCCCGTGGAGATGAATTCGGGCAGGGCAACGTTTTCCAGAGCGGTAAAGTCTGACAGCAGATGGTGAAACTGGAAAACAAACCCGATTTTCCGGTTCCGGAACACGGCAAGCTGCTTCTGGGACAACAGGTATCTGCCGTTCCCATAGAGCGTTGTTTCCTCGAACACGATCTCGCCCGAGTCCGGGGTATCGAGGGTTCCCAGCAGGTTCAGGAGGGTGGTCTTGCCGCTTCCGGAGGCGCCTATGACCGTCAGCAGCTCACCGGGCTGTACGGAAAGATCGATTCCCTTCAGGATGGGAATCGGAGCCTGACCCGGAAGGGCGTAGGATTTTCTGATATTTCTGGCTTCGAGCAGCATGGTTTACACCGGTCTGGTTTGGCCGTTTCCTTCAATGATCCACTTGTAGCTGGTAAGCTCCCTGAGCCCCATCGGTCCGCGTGCGTGAAGCTTCTGCGTGCTGATGCCGATTTCAGCGCCGAGTCCGAATTGCGCGCCGTCCGTAAAGGCTGTCGAGGTGTTGGCATAGACTGCTGCAGCATCAACCTGCTTGAGGAAGGAGGCCTTTGCAACAGGGTCTTCCGTGATGATTGCCTCGCTGTGGCGCGAACTGTGCCGCGCGATATGCTCGAGCGCCTCTTCGAGAGAGTGGACGGTTTTGACGGAGAGTTTCAGTGAAAGAAACTCGGTACCGAAATGCTCCGGGGCAGCCCTTTCCAGCAGGGTTTCAGGGTAGCTGCCGAGCAGTTTTTCATATGTGGTCTCGTCAGCATAGATGATCACCATTTTTTCAGCGAGCGGTCCGACAACCGAGGGAAGGTCGTCGAGGCGGTCGGCATGCACCAGCAGCGTATCGAGTGCGTTGCAGACACTCGGCCTGCGGGTTTTGGCGTTGAAGACGATATCGGCTGCCATGCTGACATCAGCAGTTGCATCGATATAGGTGTGGACGATGCCAGCGCCTGTCTCGATCACCGGAACTTTCGCGTTTTGCCGCACGAAATCGATGAGCTGCTGGCTTCCTCTCGGGATGATCATGTCGATGGAGCCGACCGCATTGAGCATGTAACCTGCGGCTTCACGCTCCGATGGCAGCAGGCAGAGCGTGTCCGGGTTCAGGCCGTTGCGTCCGAGTACGCTCCTGATGCATCCGGCGATGGCGGCGTTCGATTCGCAGGCGTCGCTTCCTCCCTTGAGGATCGTGGCGTTGCCCGATTTCAGGCACAGCGTGAACACATCGAACGTCACATTCGGACGCGCCTCGTAAATAATGCCGATCACACCGATCGGTACGGAGACTTTTTTCAGTTCGAGCCCGTTGGGCAACCGGCGCTGTTCAAGCACCAGGTCAAGCGGAGAGGCGAGGGCAGCAACGTTTCGTATGTCTCCGGCTATGGTCTCCAGCCGATTGTCGTTCAACAGAAGCCGGTCATACATGGGGTTTGCCGGATCCATCCGTTCGAGATCCCTCCTGTTTGCGTCAAGTATAGCCGGCGCTGCCGCGGGAATCGCATCGGCCAGGTCGAGGAGCACGGCGTTGATCGCTGCCTCATCAAGGACGACAAGTTCGCGGCTTGCCTGGCGAACCGCTTCGAAGAGTGCTGTAAAGGTTTCCTTCATAGGGTTTCCTGTTGCATGTCCTGATCGGATATTGCGAGCTTCGTTCTGATCATATGATATAAAGGTAATCGTAATGGATCAGTGGTTTCTGGCCTTTCTGGCCTATCAGCGAACGGGTTTTTTCAGCGCTGTACCGGGCCATGCCGTAACCGATTACCGAGCCATCCGTTGCACATATCTTGATGATATCACCGCTGAAGAACGTTCCTTGAACCGATTCGATGCCGACCGGAAGCAGGCTGTTGGCCCGTTCTCCCGAAGTCAGGGCGATGCGCGCCCCCTCGTTGACGGTTACGGCGCCTTTTTCCATGCCTTCGGTGTGTGCAATCCATCGTTTCGGTCCGAAGGTTGGCTTTTCCGGCAGAAAAGTCGTGCCGGGACACCGGCCATCGAGAATGGAGAGCAGGACGTCGGGGGTTTTGCCATTGGCGATGTGCACGGTTATGCCGAGTCGGGAAAGTTTTTGGGCTATATGGCATTTCGTCAGCATGCCGCCTCTTCCGAACTCGGATTTACCGGGCGTGATGTACTGGTGGAAGTGCTTCGTCGAGGGAACGATTTCCCTGATGAGACCTGAACCGGTCCTGAGGTCAAAAAGTCCGTCCACATGTGAGAGGATGATGTAGCCGTCGACATGCATCATGGATGCAATCAGTCCGGAAAGCTCGTCGTTGTCGGTAAACATGAGTTCGGTTACCGATACGGCATCGTTTTCATTGACCACCGGGATGATGTTCTGCTGCAGGAGCGAACTGAAACAGGTTCTCATGTTCAGGTAATGCTGCCGGTCACGGAAATCACCCTTGGTCACGAGAATCTGCGCGGTCAGCATGCCGTGTTTCGAGAAAAGCGTCGAGTAGGAGTTGATCAGTCTGATCTGGCCGGTTGCCGCGAGCACCTGTCTGGTAGCTACCGGCGAGAGTGATCCGGAAAGGTTCACGATGGAACGGCCTGCACCTACCGCCCCCGAGGAGACCAGTATCACCTGCACGCCCTGCCGGTGCAGCACGGCTATCTGGGAGGTGAGTTTTTCAAGCACGTCGAGGTCGAGTCGGCCATCCCTGTCGGTAATGACGTTTGTTCCGACCTTGACGACTATTTTGTGGTAGACGGGATTGCTCTGCTTCATTGGCGCCTTGAGATGTTCCTCTCCTGAAAATCGGGAGGTCATGAGCCGATAATAACGAAAATCAGGAAATATTCCCGAGCTCTGGTCTCCTTGCCACGCTGTTGGCGATACAAACCCATGCATCGCAGAGGTTTGTTGCAGCCTCTTTCTTTTCTTCACCGGAAGTTATAGCTATTTTCCGATAACGAAATGTCGAAAAGCAGCCTGGCCTTTTTCCTGAAACTGCTTGTTCCCGGAAACCTGCAGACCGCTGAAACCATGTTGTTAGCCGGCCTTACGGAGATTACGCTACCCCTGAAGAATCCTGTTCTGCAGTTTTCACTGATTCTGTTCATCATTCTTTTTGTTCCCTTTTTTTTCAGGCGGCTGAAAATCCCGAGCCTGATAAGCCTTATCATCGCCGGCGCCGTTGTTGGCCCCCACGGACTCAATCTCATGCTTCGCGACAGCAGTATCGTGCTCTTCGGCACGGTCGGCCTGCTCTATATCATGTTTCTTGCCGGTCTTGAAATCGATGTGGCCGATTTCAGGAAAAACAGCGGAAGAAGCATTCTTTTCGGTCTCTATACCTTTCTTGTTTCCGAACTGCTCGGTATTTTTGTCGCACTCTACGTGCTGCATTTTTCCCTGCTTTCCTCGGTGCTTATCGGCAGTATTTTTGCTTCCCATACCCTCATTGTCTACCCGGTTGTCAGCCGTCTCGGTATCGCCAAGGATCCTGCCGTCAATATAGCCGTGGGTGGAACCATGATTACCGATACGCTTGCCCTGCTGGTGCTCGCTGTCGTGGCAGGAAGTTCGAACGGAACGATTTCTCCGGTTTTCTGGATACGCCTGATCATCGGGATCACCATATTCAGCCTGATCGTTCTTCTGGTTTTTCCGTTTATCACCCGCTGGTTTTTCAAGCGTTTCGACGACAGCGTCCTGCAGTACCTTTTTGTGCTTGCCATGGTTTTTCTTGCGGCATTCCTTGCCGAATCTGCCGGCGTTGAAGCCATCATCGGGGCATTTCTCGGCGGACTCGCCCTGAACCGGCTCATACCGAACACATCAGCGCTCATGAACCGGGTGCGGTTTGTCGGGGATGCGATCTTCATCCCTTTTTTTCTGATTGGGGTGGGCATGCTGATCGATTTCAGGGCTTTTTTCAAGGATATTGCCACCATCAGGGTGGCACTGGTCATCATCGTTGTTGCTACCGTGGCCAAATACGCCTCGGCATGGATCACCCAGAAGATTTATGGCTTTTCAATCGATCAGAGGCGGCTTGTTTTCGGTTTGATCAGCGCTCATGCAGCTGTTGCCATCGCTACCGTCCTGATAGGCTACAATATCATAACAGGCTATACTCTCGACGGAGCACCGGTGCGATTGCTTGACGAAAGCGTGCTCAACGGCACGATTCTTTTCATTCTCGTGACCTGTACGCTTGCATCCCTTATCGGGGAGAAAGGTGCCCAGAATATCGCTGCAGCAGGAAACCCGGGGATTCCTGCCGATGCTGAACCGACCCATCCGTCCGAAAGAATTCTCATTCCTCTCAATGAACCTGAAAACGTCGAAGAACTGGTGAATCTCGGGGTGACGGTGAAATCCCGGCAGAACCACAACGGCTTGTTTGCGCTTCATGTCGCCCACAGCGCATCCACAGCCGGAGACGAAGCTGAAAAGCATGCCGGGAAACTGCTCGAGAAAGCCGTCATGACGGCAGCTTCCACCGATAACCTGCTGACCGGTATTGTCCGTTACGACAGCAGCGTTTCCAACGGAATTGCCGGTGTTGTCAAGGAAAAGCGTATCACCGATATCATTTTCGGATTTCCTGCCGGGCAAACCCTTGATTTCTTTTTCGGAAACCTGTCGGAAATGCTTTCCGCCAATCCGGATGTCACGATTTTCATCTACAAGCCGGTCCAGCCGCTTGCCACCATCAAGCGTACCCTTGCGGTCATTCCGCAAGGGGCGGAACATGAGGAGGGTTTTCTGTTATGGAAAGATCGGCTGTCCGCCATGGTGAGCAACACGGGTTCAAAGCTGGTTTTCTACGGTGCGACCCAGACCATGGGATATCTCAAGGAACATCATGGCGCGAGTTTTCCCAATGCGGATTACAAGATATTCAGAAACCTCGACGATTTTTCAGGTCTTGCAAAAGAGATCCGCAACGACGACAACCTTGTGGTGGTCATGAGCCGCAGGCACCACCGTTCCTGGCATTCGCGAATGTTGAAAATCCCTTCCTATCTCGGGAGGTATTTTGAGAAAAACAGTTTCATCATGATTTATCCTGTCCAGACCGGAGGCGGTGATGAGCCGGTCGAGTTTCACGAGCTCAGGCTTCCAGGCAGGATCAGGTTCGATGTGGTTCCTGTTCGAGAGCAGATGGAAAAAGCGCTGAAAAAGATTCCCCTGAAAAACCTGCCGCGTCCCTTTTCCGGGGGAAAGAGAGATGGATAGCGTGCTTCGTTATTTTGCAAGGCGGCATTCGCAGGTTTCAACCGCGCATTTTCCGAAAACCTGGAGGCTGAAACTTTCCAGTTCGAACCCGTTGTGCAGGCAGAGCTTTACGAGCAGTTCCGCAAGCTCGTCGCTGGTGACTTCAACCACTTTTCCGCACTGTTCGCAGATGATGTGCAGGTGATTTGCCACGCCGTGCGATTTTTCATAATGTGTATGTTTGTGCCCGAGGTCTATTTTTGTGACAAGGTGGCATTTCAGGAGCAGATCAAGCGTGTGGTAGACCGTCGCCCTCGAGATGCTCAGACCTTTCTTTTTGAGTCGCACGAAGATTTCATCGGCATCGAGATGGTTGCCCGAGCGGTACAGCTCCCTGAGCACGATAAGCCGTTCGGTCGTGCAGCGCATGCCGTGCTCCTTCATGTAGGATTTGAAAAGCGTTTCGGCCTGGACGAGCGCTCCGTTGTTCTCCTTCGTGTTCCGGAATGGTGGTTTCGTCATCGCAAAAACAGCGTGCTATTGAATGGATCCCATTCGCGTCCGCTCCGTGTGGTGCCGGACATCGAGGGTGTTCACGTATAAAATCGTTTTTTGCCGCAACCTGCAAATTTACGCATTTAGTCCGGAACTGCCAGCAGAACGGTCCGGCCAGGTCGCGGCAGGGTGCGCTTTTTCCGGTCGAGGTTTTTCCAAATGGAAATGGTTATTTCCACTCCTCCGGAACAACCGCAACTTTTTGGTTTTCCCGGAGGTTCCGGGATTACAGGTTTGTTTGCCTGTTCATTCCATTTCAGCGAATACGTTTATGATCGTGCCGATAACCATATACAACGACGAGGTTCTCAGGAGCAAGGCCCTTCAGGTCGAAGGGATTGACTCTGATATCGAGGAACTGCTTGGCAACATGTTTGAAACCATGTACAACGCCCCGGGTATAGGGCTTGCTGCACCGCAGGTCGGCCGTTCACTGCAGTTGCTTGTTCTTGATATTTCCTGTATGAAGGAGTATGCGAATGTCAGGCCGATGGTTGTCATCAACCCCCGCATTATCGATTCAAGAGGTTACCGTGCCATGGAAGAGGGCTGTCTGAGCCTTCCTGGCGTACAGGGAGACGTTGTCAGGCCTGCCGTGATCAACCTGCATCATCGTGATGAGCATTTCGAGGAACGCACTGGGGAATTTTCCGGCATGCTGGCAAGGGTTCTCCAGCATGAAATCGATCACCTTGAAGGGAAGCTGTTTGTCGACCGTTTGCCGAAAAGGGAGCGCAGAAAGGTGCAGAAGGATCTCGAAGCGCTGTCCTCCGGTCAGTTCATCGCATCATATCCTGTTGCTTCTTCTCCAGTTGCCGTTGCTGAGGACTGAAGGATGTCTTGTCTAACGTTTCTTGTTTTTTTGCTTTCATGAGAGTTGTCTTTATGGGAACACCGGATTTCGCGGTTCCCTCGCTTCGTCAGATTGCATCGGAATCTTTCCGGTACGAAGTTGTTCTGGTCGTTACCGGGAAGGACAAGCCGCGCAGGAAAAAAAACGCACCACCGGAGCCTACGCCGGTCAAACAGACGGCGATTGAACTCGGGCTTCCGGTTTACGAAACCGATGATCCTGCAGATCCTTCGTTTATTGCCGCTGTTGCCGCTTGCAGGCCAGATGTGATTGTCGTCGCGGCTTTCCGCATCCTGCCCCCGGAAGTCTACACGCTTGCACGGCTTGGGGCCTTCAACCTGCATGCCTCCCTGTTGCCGGCCTATCGGGGTGCAGCGCCTGTGAACTGGGCAATCATCAACGGCGAGAAGGTGACTGGCGTGACCACGTTTTTCCTGCAGGAGAAAGTTGATACCGGCAATATGATTCTTTCGGGTGAAGTTGCCATTGCAGATGAAGACAATGCCACGACCCTTTCCGGAAAGCTTTCCCGTGAAGGCGCCTTGATTGTTTCGGAAACGCTCCGGCGGATATCCGAAGACCGTGCGGAGGTCAGGTGCCAGGATGACCGGCTTGCTTCGAGGGCACCGAAACTTACCAGGGAAAACACCCGTATCAGATGGGATGCTCCCGCTACCGTGATCTGCAACTTTATAAGAGGGCTGGCCATGAGGCCTTCTGCATGGACGATGCTCGGCGGAAAGACCCTGAAGATTTTCCGGGCAGTGCCTTCGGGTTTGTTCCCTGCCTTGCCTGAGCCATGCGGGCCGGGCAGCGTGCTGGTCAGAGACGGCAAGCTCCTTGTCGTTGTGCTCGATGGCTGGATCGAAGTGCGGCAATTGCAGCTCGAAGGCAAAAGGATGATGGATGCACCGGAATTTCTCAGGGGATTCCGGCCGGAAGAGTATCCCGAGCCGCTCGTGCTTGCCTGATTGCCATGCCATTGCATTATTTCGTATATTCCCACCTTGAAATATCGGGTCTTTTTTCCGTTTTATGGCCTTTCATGGGTCAGAGCGGCCTGGACCACCTGTAAATCGATGAAATCAAAAGCTCTTTTTTTATGTCCCTGCCTTCTTCGGAAGTAAGCCGTACGCGCAACTTCTGCATCATTGCACATATCGATCATGGTAAATCCACCCTTGCCGACAGGCTGCTCGAAGTGACCCATACGCTTGATCGCACCCAGATGAGTTCTGCGCAGGTGCTCGATGACATGGAACTCGAAAAGGAACGGGGCATTACCATCAAGAGCCATGCCGTACAGATGAAATACCAGGCAGCTGATGGCCAGGAATACATTCTCAATCTCATCGATACACCGGGTCATGTCGATTTCAGTTACGAGGTGTCACGTTCGCTTGCCGCATGCGAGGGTGCCCTGCTGGTGGTGGATGCTACCCAGGGGGTGGAGGCGCAGACCATCGCCAACCTTTATCTGGCCATAGAAGCCGGCCTGGAAATCATTCCGGTCATCAACAAGATCGACCTGCCCTCTTCGGATGTCGAGGGAGTGGCCTCGCAGATCATCGACCTGATCGGTATCGACCGTGAGGATATTCTTCAGGTTTCAGCAAAGGCAGGCACCGGTGTCGACGAGCTCATGGCAGCCATCATCATGCGCATTCCTGCTCCGGAAGATAACAAGCATCTTCCTTTGCGGGCGCTTATCTTCGATTCGGTCTTTGATCCGTATCGTGGAGCCGTGGTTTATCTCAGGATCGTGGACGGCGTGTTGCGCAAGGGTGACCGGGTGAAATTCTTTGCCAACGGCAAACTCTATACAGCCGACGAGATCGGCACCATGAGTCTGAAGCGGCAGCCGAAAGATGAGCTTGCTTCGGGCAACGTGGGTTACCTGATCTGCTCCATCAAGGATGTCAAGGACGCCAAGGTCGGCGATACCGTCACTCTTGCCGATACTCCCGCCGCAGCGCCACTTTCCGGTTACAAGGATGTAAAGCCGATGGTGTACAGCGGGCTCTATCCCGTAAACTCGAACGAGTTCGAGGATCTGCGCGAATCGCTCGAGAAGCTTTCGCTTAACGACGCTTCGCTGGTCTATACCCCAGAAACATCTGTTGCGCTCGGCTTCGGTTTCCGTTGCGGTTTTCTCGGACTCCTGCACATGGAGATCATCCAGGAGCGGCTGGAACGTGAATACAACGTCAACATCATCACCACGGTTCCGAATGTGGAGTACCGTGTCATCATGACGAATTCCGATATGGTGGTTGTGGACAATCCCTCGAAAATGCCTGAAACGTCGAGGATCGGTCACGTCGAAGAACCCTATGTCACCATGCAGATCATCACACTCTCCGAGTATATCGGCAATATCATGAAACTCGGCATGGAACGGCGAGGTGAATACAAGAATACCGATTATCTCGACAGCACCAGGGTGAACATGCATTTCGAGTTTCCGCTTGCTGAAATCGTTTTCGACTTCCACGACAAACTCAAGTCCATTTCCAAGGGATATGCCTCGATGGATTACGAATACATCGGTTACCGGCAGTCCGATCTGGTGAAGCTTGATGTTCTGCTCAATGGCGAACCGGTCGATGCTCTTTCAATCATCGTGCACCGTTCGAAAGCATACGAATGGGGCCGCAAGCTCTGTCAGAAGCTCAAGGGCATCATTCCCAAGCAGATGTACGAGGTGGCCATCCAGGCGGCTATCGGCAGCAGGGTCATTTCACGAGAGACCATTTCGGCCATGCGCAAGAACGTGCTGGCAAAATGCTATGGCGGCGACATCAGCCGCAAGCGCAAACTGCTTGAAAAACAGAAAGAGGGGAAAAAACGCATGAAACAGGTCGGAAGGGTCGAGGTTCCTCAGGAAGCGTTTCTGGCCATTCTCAATATCGACGAGTGAAGAATCGGGAGTCAGTGGTCTGGAGCATGGATGTTCTTCGGATTCCGGATGAAAATTCGCAGGAACCATTGAAAAAGATCGTCAAAACCGTGGATCTGACGTTTTTTGCATGAGTTGAAAGAAAATCATCTGAAAACCTTAAAAATCATTTTACATTTTGAACAACCAGCAGCAAAAGCCGGCAAAACAACCGTCAAGAGAGTGGTTCGACGCACTCATCATAGCAGCGATTTTTGCAACCCTCCTGAGAATATTTATCGTTGAATCCTACCGGATTCCCACAGGATCCATGGAGAATACGCTGCTTGCCGGTGATTTTCTTTTTGTGAACAAGTATGTCTATGGCGCGAAAGTGCCGTTTACCGATTATCGTCTTCCAGCCGCTGATACGGTGCACAGGGGCGATATCATTGTGTTCAAGTTCCCCAAGGACCGTTCGCTGAATTACATCAAGCGGTGCGTCGCGACGAGCGGCGATACTCTTGAAATCAGGGATCAGGTGCTTTATGTGAATGGCAAGGTCTCGCCCCTTCCTGAACATGCCCAGTACATAGGACAGAAAATGCCTGCCGGCGCTGCGGATTTCCAGATTTTCCCCGGTTTTTCAGGTTACAACAAGGATAATTACGGTCCCCTGCGCATACCGAAAAAAGGCGATGTCATCGAGCTCAATGCTCGTACCTACCAGCTCTACAGCTCCCTTGTTGCCGACGAAGGCCATGATATTGCGCTCAGGGGTGATCAGGTCTATGTTGATGGTGTTCCCGCAGAACGCTACAGTGTCGAAGACAACTATTATTTCGCCATGGGAGACAATCGTGACAACAGTCTCGACAGCAGGTTCTGGGGTTTCTTGCCGGAACGGGACATTCTCGGACGGGCAATGATGGTTTACTGGTCGTGGGATCCCGGCCGATCGCTGATGTTCGACCCGCTTGGCAAGCTGGCATCAGTCAGATGGGATCGAACGGGGCTGATGGTTCACTGAACCTTCAGTTCCTCCTCCCGGATCTTGTTGCAGACAAGCGAGGTCGATTCCCTGAGTCTCCGGTTGCTGAACAGGGTTTTTTCGAGTTCAGGCAAGGCCAGGGCAAGTTTGTCCAGGATTACGTGCCGCCGTTCTTTTTCAGGACAGCTTTCGGTCGGGGTAAGCTCGATCCGGCTTATAGTAATGGCATTCATGCCGATATCCGGCCTGATCGACCCGATGGTAACGGAATGGGTACTGCCGCGGGAGCGGATATAGCGCTCCTGCAGTTCCTTTTTGAACGTACCGTTCATATAGATCGAGGCAGTGCAATAGATGGCGAGGTACCCGAAAAGAAAAAGCATGCCCGGGGAGAGCAGCAGTGCCTTGAGCCATGAGAGCGGGTTGACGGCGTTTCTGGGTAAACGGTGAATCATGATCAAGATTCGGTGGCATGCGGAAGTGCCGGTATCGCTTTCAATGATACAAATTTTTCTCTTTATTACAGGCAATTTAATGAAAAGACATCTTCATTTGCCGCCGTAAGCTCCAGATTGCGGGGCTGGATGATAGACGGAACAAAAAAACAGTACCCTTATTCATTTTATGTCAATACAGCAGCAGAAACCCTCGTTTGTGCTCAAACCCCTCATCAGGGAAGTTCATGCAGATACGGAAACGCCCGTCTCTGTCTACCTCAAGCTGCAACGTCCGTTTTCATGCCTGCTGGAATCGGTTGAAGGCGAAGAGCTTCTTGCGCGTTTTTCCTATATCGCCATCAATCCTCTTGCCGTGCTTCGAGGTTCCATCGGAAGACGGGTTTCAATCGATGTTTTCAACGAGCGTTACAGCAGCCTCAAGTCCATCGAATCTGAAGAATCCGGCCTGAGAGATGCCATAGACCGTTGCCTGGCGGAGTTTGATACCGAAGAACTTCCTGGGAGCAAGAACGGTTCTCCTCGCATGATCACTTCCGGAGTGTTCGGCTATTTCAGCTACGATGCCATGCACCTCGTTGAAAGGATTCCTGAACCGGCGCTGCCGGATCCGGCGGGCATGGACGATATCGTGCTGCTTTTCTGCGACACACTGGTGGTGTTCGACAACATCATGCGGAAGGTTTTCATCACCACGAACTATCTTGACGAATCCGACCGTGCCGAAGCCGAAATCAGGCTCGAGACTATCGCCGGGCAGATGCTTCGCCCTCTCGAACGCGATGAGGTTGCGCTCAGGGCTGAGCACCCTGAACCGGTCATCTCCAACACCACGCGGGAAGAGTACCTTGCGAAGGTGGAAAAAGCAAAGGAGTATATCCTCTCAGGCGACATTTTTCAGGTGCAGATTTCACAGCGGCTGCGCCGTCCTCTCAACACCCGGCCCTTTGACGTCTACCGCATGCTCAGGACGGTCAATCCCTCACCGTATCTCTATTATTTCGAACTGCCCGGCGTCCAGATCGTCGGGTCCTCTCCGGAATTGCTGGTGAAGGTGCAGCGTGACGAAAAGGGATGCCGTATTGTCGATACCCGGCCGATCGCCGGAACCAGAAAACGAGGCGGCACCTACGAGGAGGATCGGCAGATCGCCGAAGAACTGCTTGCGGACGAGAAGGAGTGTGCCGAGCACCTCATGCTGATCGACCTGAGCCGGAATGATATCGGGAGGATCGCCAAGGTGGGCACGGTTGAGACCAACGAGATGATGATCATCGAGAAATACTCTCATGTCATGCACATCGTCAGCAATGTTCGCGGACAACTGCGCGACGATCTCGGTACCATGGATGCCTTCTGGTCATGCTTTCCTGCAGGCACCCTGACCGGGGCGCCGAAAGTGCGCGCGATGGAGATCATTTACGAACTCGAACAGGAGAAGCGCGGACTGTACGGTGGCGCGGTCGGCTACCTGGATTTCAGGGGAAATCTCACGACGGCCATTGCCATACGTACCATGGTTGTGCACGATGGGACCATCTATTTTCAGGCTGCAGGGGGCATTGTCGCCGATTCAAGGCCCGAAAGCGAATATGAAGAAACCATGAACAAGATGCGTGCAGGACTGACGGCAGTAGAGAATATCGAATCTTTAGCGTAACGATTCCCAAACCGTAACGAACCATGAAAAAGAACGGAAACAGAATGAAATCCCTTATGCTGCTCCTGACCGGAATCGTCTTGGGAGGACTTGTCTTCGCCAATGTCGAATTCAGTTTTCCCGGCTCCGGGGGGAGAGGTTTCAGCCTCGACAGCAAACCGAACTATGCAACGGCCAAAAACAATTTCGAAAGCTATCCTGTCCAGACACTCCGTGACTTCAACGAGGCATTTGTGCGGGTTGCCGAATCAGCTACTCCCTCGGTGGTGACGATTTTTACCGAAAAGACCGTGAACCGCAGGGTGATCAGCCCGTTCAGTTTTTTTGGCCGTGATCCTTTCTTCGACGAGTTTTTCGGTACACCCAAGCGCGGCGGTTCATCCGGAAGCCGAAAGGAAGTGCTTCGAGGCCTCGGATCCGGAGTGATCGTCACCTATGACGGTTACATCCTCACCAACAATCATGTCATCGAGAATGCGGATGCCGTCTACGTGCGCACTTCCGACAACAGGAAGATTGATGCCAGGATAATCGGAACGGATCCCAAGACCGATCTGGCGGTCATCAAGGTGAATGCAAAAAACCTGAAGCCGATCACGATCGGCGACAGCGACAGGCTTCGGGTTGGAGAGTGGGTCATCGCCATCGGGAGTCCGCTCGGCGAGAGTCTCGCACGGACGGTCACACAGGGCATCGTCAGCGCCATCGGCCGCTCGAATGTGGGTCTTGCCGACTACGAGGACTTTATCCAGACCGATGCAGCCATCAATCCCGGTAATTCAGGCGGGCCGCTGGTGAACATCAACGGCGAGCTTGTCGGCATCAACACCGCCATTGCGAGTCGTACCGGCGGGTTCGAGGGCATCGGGTTTGCCGTGCCGTCAAACATGGCGCAAAAGGTGCTGACCTCGCTCATTACCAGGGGCAAGGTTACCCGTGGTTATCTGGGTGTCAGCATTCAGGATATCGACGAGAACATCGCAAAGGGTCTCCAGTTGCAGCCCGGACAGGGTGTGCTGGTTGGTACGGTGGTTGCAGGAAGCCCTGCCGCCAAAGCGGGAATACATACCGGTGACGTGATCCTCGATTTCAATGACCGGAAGGCAGCCTCGAGCGTCGAGCTTCGCAATGCCATTGCCGTGCTTTCGCCGGGTTCCACTGCAAAGGTGAGAATTCTCCGCGACGGAGAAGTGAAGGTCTTCACGGTTCGTCTCGAAGAGCAGCTTTCCCAGGAACCCTCACGTCCTGCAACAGCCGTCCAGCAGCAGCAACAGCAGCAGAGTACCGAAGCCTTCGGTTTCCGTTCCCAGGAACTTACGCCGCAGCTTGCCCAGCAGTTCAGGGTACAGGCGGGCGCAGGGAAGGTACTGGTTGTTTCCGTTGACCAGTCAAGCAATGCTTTTCAGGCGGGTCTGCGTTCAGGTGACGTGATCGTTTCGGTCAACAGAGAGGCTATAACCTCCTATGCGCAATATGCTGCGATCATCAGGAAAGTCAGGGGCGGAGAGCTTTTGTTTCTGCTTGTCGACCGTGGCGGCAACAAGGTATATTTCGCGTTCAATGTGTAAAAGTTTCTTGTCCTGAAACGTTCTGAGTTGTACATTGGAAGGAAGTAAAGTCAGCCAAGGGGCGCTGACTTTACTTTTTTTTGTTGCCAGTTCATTCCGAACCGTTTTCACTTTGAACCGCGAATAAGGGCTTGCAGACGGCCGTTTTGCTAACAACTAGAATCACATGCATCATGAGTGACAGAATTTACCTGACCAGAGATGGATACAACAAGCTCAAGGAAGAGCTGCATGTGTTGGTTCATCAAACCAGAAAGGAAGTTCTGGAAAAAATCGCCGAAGCACGCTCTCATGGCGACCTGAGCGAAAACGCGGAGTACGATGCGGCAAGGGAAGAGCAATCCCAGACCGAGGCCCGTATCGCCGAACTTGAAAACAAGCTCTCCACGGCAACCATTCTCGACCCCAAGCAGATCAAGACCGACAAGGTGTACATCCTCACATCGGTAAAGCTCAGGAACCTGCAGGCCGAGAACGAAATCATCGAATACACCCTTGTCTCTTCAGAGGAGGCAGATTTCGACCTTGGCAAGATCTCCGTCCGTTCTCCTGTCGGCCGTTCGCTTATCGGCAAGACCGTCGGCGACAAGGTGCATATCACCGTCCCCAAGGGCGAGCTGCACTACGAAGTCCTCGATATCTTCGTGAAGTAGGAGCTTTCAGGCTTCACGCCCGATATGCCGCGAGATATTTGCCCTGCATTCCCCCGACGGAGTGCAGGGCTTTTTCCTTGCAATTCTTGGCGTTCTGTGGCCGAAATTAAATGGCGCGGGAAAAACCATGCTTTTGTTATATTCAGGAGCTTGTTCAACCAACCATCGCTTACTTTTATGGGTAAACGTCAGATTATCTACCGTCCGGCAGAGATCGGGGGCAACCAGGCTCTCCTGAATCGGGAAGTGAACCTCATCACCAAAGAGCTGCGAGTCTGGCACGGCGTTGTAACATCCGTCGGTCAGAGCGACATCGAGTTCAGGGACGCACGCAAGGGCAAACATACTTTCCAGATCGCCGAGATCGACAGGATCTATGGCGAGGTGGTAACCGATTACTGAAACCTATGAAACGCAGAAACATCGTTGCCGGCAACTGGAAGATGAATCTAACCGTTGCTGAATCGCGCAAGCTTGCCGAGGCCGTGCTGGCTGCGCTCGGCCCGGATTTTTCCGGATGTGACGTCGGTGTTGCACCGACTTTTGTCGCCCTTGCCGAGACGGCAGGAGCTATCGGCTCAGGTCCCCTTTTTCTTGCCGCACAGAACTGCCATTTTGAAAACGACGGTGCCTTTACCGGCGAAATTTCCGCGAGAATGCTTTTGGCTGCAGGGTGCAGCCACGTCATCATCGGCCATTCCGAGCGGCGGCAGTTTTTCGGCGAAACTGACGAGATCGTGAACCGGAAAGTTTCGAAAGCCCTTCAGGAGGGTCTCAAGGTCATTCTTTGCGTGGGCGAAACGCTCAGCGAACGCGAAGCGGGCGTCACGGGCGATGTGGTAACCCGCCAGGTCAGGAAAGGTCTTGCCGGAATCGCGGGTATCGACGAAGTCGTTATCGCCTACGAACCGGTCTGGGCTATCGGCACCGGGAAGACCGCAACGTCCGGCCAGGCGCAAGAGGTGCACGAGCTGATCCGAAAGATGGTTGCCGGCCTGTACGGCAGCGATGCCGCCGAAGGCCTGCGCATCCAGTACGGAGGCAGCGTGAAGCCTTCGAACGCCGCCGAGCTGTTTGCCATGCCTGATATCGATGGCGGGCTCATCGGGGGGGCGAGCCTCAATGCGGCCGATTTTGCGGCGATCGTCAGAGCCGCCTGCTGACAGGCAGCAGCATCCGCCTGTTGGCGGTGCGTAGGGGTTGAAATCCATTGTGCAACAGACAGGAAAAGGTGCCATTCCGGCACCTTTTCCTGTTTTTCATTTCCAGCTTATTTTCCCTGGGAGCGTTTCATGGAGCAGAAGTCCGGTCCGCACATGGTGCAATAGTCCGGATTTTCTTCCATCTGCCCGCTTGCGGCCCTGCTTGCCAAATGGAGTTCCCTTGCTTTCACGGGGTCTATGGAAAGGTTGAACTGGTCTTCCCAGGCGAACGCGTAGCGCGCGCGACTCATCAGCTCATCCTGCAGCCATGCCGCGGGGTTTCCCTTGGCGAGGTCAGCGGCATGCGCGGCCACCTTGTGAGCCACCACACCTTCACGGACGTCGTTGCGGTCAGGCAGACCGAGGTGCTCCTTCGGCGTGACGTAGCAGAGCATGGAGCAGCCGTATGCCGCGATCAACGTGCCGCCGATCGCTGAATTGATGTGATCATATCCTGCCGCGATGTCGGTAGCGAGCGGACCGAGTGTATAGAATGGGGCTTCATGGCACAGTTCGAGCTGCATGTTCATGTTTTCCTCGACAAGGTTCAGCGGGACGTGACCAGGTCCTTCGATCATCACCTGAACGTCCCGTTCCCAGGCCCTGAGCGTGAGCTCGCCAAGCACCCTCAGTTCCCCGAACTGTGCCTCATCGTTTGCATCCGCGATGCAGCCTGGCCTCAGGGCATCGCCGAGTGAGATCGCGATGTCGTAGCTCCGGAGGATGTCGCAGATCTCGTCGAAATGCGTGAAGAGGAAGTTCTCCCGGTTGTTTGCCTTGCACCAGCTGGCCATGATCGAGCCACCCCGCGAGACGATGCCGGTTGTCCGCCGGTCGGCTGCAGGCAGGTGATGCTGCAGGATGCCGGCATGGATGGTGAAGTAATCCACGCCCTGCATGGCCTGCTCGATGAGCGTATCACGGAACAGTTCCCAGGTAAGCTCTTCTGCAATGCCGTCGGCTTTCTCAAGCGCCTGGTACATGGG
>Ga0233420_10000107_pt1 | contig 36748 bp, 30 predicted proteins | sample Watercolumn_Mata_4_FD_183009 | JGI IMG/M metagenome (GOLD analysis project Ga0233420, IMG submission 183009) | Freshwater microbial communities from Lake Matano, South Sulawesi, Indonesia - Watercolumn_Matano_2014_102_MG | ecosystem: Environmental > Aquatic > Freshwater > Lake | place...
GGCAAAATTTTGCCCCCACCCAAAATTTTGCCCATCGGCTTTGAAGCACTGCGCGTGAGAGGTTTGGTATGCCGCATCGTTAGAGTTTTTTCTTGTTGATTGCGGCATAGCGGACGAGCCTCTTGTTAAAAACTTTTGTTCTCTTATTTATAAATACTTTTTGTGGCGAGGACGCTTGCGTCTTGCGCTATATTTTTACTTCTATCCGCAAGACGCAAAACCAAGCCGAACCCGCAATAAAATTGGCAAGAAGTGAACGGCCAAGTGAACGCCGAAGGAGCCCTTGCCCCAGCAAGGGCGACTGGGGCGCGGGAGATGTGAGAGCCGCCCAAGCGGCGGTAGCATAGATTAAATTTCAGTGGTCAAGTTTTCAAAATAGGTTCGCACTGCGTTTAATAAGTGCGAATTTAATTTAAAATTGTCAGCGAGTTTTGAGTACCTTAAGTTTTGATTTAACGAAATACTTGTTTGCGAAGCAAACAAGTATAATCCTTACGAGCCGGCGAGTAAGGATTAAAAATAAGGCGCCCGCAAGTAAATTATTACGCCTAAAGATACTGGCGGCCAAATAGAGGTGTATGCCCATGGAAGAGAAAAGGCAATCTATACGCATAGAAAAATCTCTTATGGTTAGGTATTCTCCTGAGATAGGCAGTAAGGATAATTGGAGCGTATCTTTTGTCAAAAACATTAGCGAAACAGGAGTATTGTTTGATACAAATAACCAGTATCCGGTTGGAGAAAACCTGTTGTTAATGCTTAAGATCCCGCTTGATCCGTATAATTGGATGGAAACTAAAGGGAGCGTGGTTGAGTCAGCCCCATATGTCGGCAAATCTTTCTTGACCCGGTTGAAGTTTGTGGGGTTGAATGATGCACAGAGAAGCCTGATAAGAGAATACGTTGCTTGGTTCTTAAGCGGCAAGAGTCCTAATAGCGCGACAGAAACGCAGAACGAAAAGCGCAAGGCCGAGCGTATATATAAAAGCCTGGTAGTTAGTTATGGCGTAGAGAATCATCTGGGGGTAGTTGAGAAATGGGACATCACCTCGGTGCGGAATCTTAGTAAAACCGGGATGGTTTTTACTTCTAGTTATAGGTGTGAAGATGTAATTGATTTTATGATCAAGGTCCCTTCGCACCCCTATGAACAGTTGCGTATTCGCGGCAGGGTGATAGAGTCTAGCGCGTTAAAATTGCCGAATTCAGAGATTGCAACCGGGACATTCCTTACGCGCGTAGAATTTGTTGACTTGAAAGAAGAGTATCAAAAGGTACTCAGTGATTACGTCGCCTGGCTTATTAAGAATGATCCAGATAGACCTAAAAAGGAGGAAGCATAATGAGCTACTCAGGTCCGGAAAAAAGAAAAAACCCCCGTGCGGATGGCCGATTTATAGTTTCTTATAGAGTCATGGAGAGCAATGGCAACAATGATATTACGCAAACTAAGAATTTAAGTCTGGGCGGGATGCTGCTTACCACAAACTGCTCTTTTACGCCTGGCACGAATTTGGCTTTAGAGATCCGTCTGCCTTTCGACCCTAATTCAATTATGCTTATCGGCAAGGTTCTAGAATCAAAAGAGATTACCAAGGACGTAATTTATGATACGCGATTGGTTTTTTTGGCGATTGACGAAAGGCACCGCAAGGTAATTGGCGAAACCGTAGGTTATTATATTAAAAATAAGAAAGGGTAATTTATGAGAAAGATTAACGTTGGGCTCATTGGTTTTGGTAATGTCGGTTGCGGAGTAGTTAAAATCCTGCAACAAAGGAGGTCGTTGCTTTCTCAGAAAATCGGGATTGAAATCGCAATTAAAAGAATATGCGATAAAGATTTAGCCTTAAAGAGGGATGTTCCTATAGACAAGGATTGCCTTATCCGCGATGCCAGCCAGATCATCAATGATCCTCAAATTGATATTATTGTAGAGCTGATCGGCGGAATCAACCCGGCTAAAGAGTTTATTTTAGCAGCCCTAAAGAAAGGCAAACACGTGGTTACCGCTAATAAGGCCTTGCTTGCAGAGCACGGTAATGAATTATTCGCAGTTGCCAATGAGCGGGGAAAGAATATTTATTTCGAAGCTTCCGTAGGGGCAGGGATTCCTATAATTAAATCAATAAAAGAGGGGCTGGTGGCAAATAAATTCAGCTCTATTTTTGGCATTGTAAATGGAACATCGAATTACGTGCTCACGCAGATGTCTAAAGAGAACTGTTCTTTGTCTTCTGCGATTAAGGCGGCCAAAGACAAGGGGTTTGCGGAAAAAGACCCTACCCTGGATATTGAAGGTATTGATTCTGCGCACAAGCTGGTATTGCTTACCTATTTGGCATATGGCAAGATTGTAAACTTGAAAGATATTTTTATAGAGGGGATATCTCAGATATCTGCTTCAGATATTGCTTATGCCAAGGATTTGGGTTATGCGATAAAACTATTGGCAATTGTTAAGAAGGAGGCCGATGAGTTAGAGGTGCGCGTACACCCCACATTCCTTCCTACTGAACACCTGCTTTCTTCAGTGGAGGGAGTTTTTAATGCTATCTATGTCTCAAGCGATTTAGCCGGCGATCTTATGTTTTATGGTCCGGGTGCCGGGCAGCTCTCTGCTGCCTCAGCAGTTGTTTCTGATATTGTTGATCTCACGCAGGACATCAAGGCAGGATTATTCCGCCCTACTTTGAACTCCATCGAAGATGGGTCGATTAAAGGATTGCGTAAAATAAACGAATTTGAAAATAAATACTATATACGTATTATGGCTGTAGACAAGCCCGGGGTTTTGGCTAAAATAGCCGGTATTCTGGCAAAGTTTGGCATAAGCATTGCCTCTGTAACTCAAAAAGAGAGATTAAAATCACAGGTAGTTCCGGTGGTGATGGTAACACACGAGGTGAAAGAAAAGAATCTGCGCAATGCTTTGAAGTTAATCGATAAACTCAAAGATATTAAAGAAGAGTCAGTAGCCATAAGGATTGAGGGGGTTTAATGAACAGCGTTAAAGATAGCGGGATTATCCATAAATACAGAAGGTTTTTGCCAGTAAGCGAGAAGACCCCGATAATTACTTTAGGGGAAGGAAATACGCCATTAATTTTTGCGGATTATTTAAGTAAGCTGGCCGGAGAGGGTATAGAGGTTTATCTAAAATATGAAGGGGTTAACCCCACAGGTTCATTTAAAGACAGGGGGATGACCTTGGCTATATCCAAGGCTTGTGAAGAGCAGGCTACTGCTGTTATGTGCGCTTCTACTGGCAATACTTCTGCATCGGCAGCTGCTTATGCTGCGGCAGCCGGAATAAAATGCGTTGTGCTTATTCCGAGCGGAGCAATTGCCCTGGGAAAGTTGAGCCAGGCATTAATCCATGGGGCCAAGGTGCTGGCAATTAAAGGAAACTTTGATGCAGCTTTGGATTTGGTTAAAGAGATAACCCGGCATTTTCCGATAAAGCTGGTTAATTCTTTGAATCCTTACCGTATTGAAGGACAAAAAACTGCTAGTTTTGAAATATGTGACTATCTGGTGGAGGCGCCGGATTTCCAGATTATGCCGGTGGGAAATGCCGGTAATATTACTGCTTATTGGAAAGGGTATAAGGAATATAAAACGCAAGGGGTAATTAGCAGGCTCCCGGTCATGATAGGCTTTCAGGCAAAAGGAGCTGCGCCTATCGTTAGGAATAAGCCGATTAAAGATCCTGAGACCATTGCCACTGCTATACGCATTGGTAACCCGGCAAGTTGGAAAACAGCAACAGAGGCACGCGATGAATCAGGGGGATTGATTGATATGGTTTCAGACGCTGAGATTATACGTGCTTACAAGATATTAGCCTATAAAGAAGGGGTTTTTGCCGAGCCTGCTTCAGCATCTTCCGTCGCTGGCCTGCTTAAATTAATCAAAAAAGGTTATTTTAAGCATAAAAAAGGCAGAATCGTGTGTATTTTAACCGGGCATGGCTTAAAAGACCCGGAGAGGGCGATTAAAACAATAAAGCCGCCTAAGCTTATGGCCGCGAACCTCAAATCAATTATTAAAGAAATTGGTTACTAATAAGAATGTCTTGATTACTGCTGGTTCAACATGGGTGGCTTTAGACAGGGTAAGGGTAATTAGCAATGTTGCCAGCGGCCAAACTGGATTTATACTGGCGAATAAGTTTAAGAAGACTGGAGCCAGGGTTACATTGCTGCTTGGACCGGGAAACCTTCGGCCTCACAGGCTCAATGGGGTCAAGGTTGTTAATTTCAAATATTTTGCTGAGCTTGAAAAGAAACTAAAGGATGAATTGGTGATAAGAAAATACGCAGCGGTTATCCATGCCGCTGCAGTGAGTGATTATCAGCCCGAGAAAGTAAGTAAAAATAAGGTCAGCTCACAGCTTAAGAGCTGGCGGGTTAATCTGGTTCCCACAAGGAAATTAGTGGATACGTTAAAAGATTATGATCCTGGGCTAGTAGCCGTGGGTTTTAAATTTGAACCTGATGCGGGTAAGAAAAGCTTGATGGTAGAAGGTAATCGCTTGCTTAAGCAGGCGGATCTGGATCTGGTAGTAAGTAACTCTAATAAAAATCAAGCTTACCAGGCTTATATATTGGATGGGGTGCATGAATATGGGCCTTTTTTAAGTAAGTCGGCAATGGCTACCTGTTTAACAAGATTGGTGAGTATGAAAATATGAGAAATTTATCATTACCTCCAAGGATAGAGCGGCAGATTGAAGTTTTTATTTTAGGCTTAAGTAAGATTTTTAAAGAAAGCTTATTAAGCGTTGTTCTTTACGGTAGCGCTGCGGCTGTTTCGCAGTTGCAAGAAAGATTTAATCCTGCATATTCGAACCTGAATATCCTCGTGCTCTTAAAATCTACGGCCCCGCTTGAGCTTAAGAAAGCAACTAAGATAGTTAACAGATTTAAGAATCTGACCCCTTTGTTTCTTACAGAGGAGTATATCTCATCTTCGACGGACGTTTTCCCGATTGAATTTCTTGATATGCAGGAAAATTATATTCTACTTTATGGCAAAGATTTTCTGAAGGATATGCGCGTTGACCTCAAGAACTTAAGGTTTCAATGCGAGCATGAGTTGAAGGCAAAATTGCTAAGCCTAAAGCAGGCGTATTTAGGCTTAAATAAACATCCCACGCTGTTGAAAGAATCTTTGATCAGATTATTTACTGCGACTTTGCATATTTTAAGAAATGTGCTGCGGCTTAAAGGCCTGCAGCCAGCTTATCAAAAAGAGGCCCTGCTCAAGGAGTTGCATTTAAATCTTGGGATAAGCTTTGGCCATTGGGAAACAATACTCTCAGCCAAATCAAAAAAGGCAACTATTGATAAAACAGGGATAGAGGATTTGTTTATTATTTTTACCGAAGATTTGGAGAGGATTATCCGGATAGTTGATGCTTTATAGATCAATATCTAAGCTGGTTTTATTTTTTGTTCTTTCATATTGCTCCTTGGTAACGCATGCCTTCTGCGGGGATAAAATACCCGCTCCTGAAGGATGGGTAAATGATTTTGCAGGTGTTATCAGTAAAGATTATTCTGATAAACTTAATAACCTGATCCAGGAGCTGGAGGAAAAAACCTCCGCTGAGGTTGCCGTAGTTACCATAAGCTCTATTTATCCTTACGATGAAAAGGAATATGCGCGCATGCTCTTTGATAGCTGGAAACCCGGGAAAAAAGGCAAGGATAACGGGGTTTTGGTTCTTCTGGCGCTTAAGGAAAGGCGCTGGAGGATTGAAACTGGTTATGGGATCGAAGGAATTATCCCTGATGGACTTTGCGGAGAAATCGGCCGCAATTTTATGGTGCCTTATTTTAAATCTGGCGACTATGCGCAGGGGTTATACTTTGGAGTAGTGAAAATTGCTGATCAAATAGCCAAGAGCTACAATTTATCTATCGATAACTTAAGCGGGCTTAAGCTTAGTAAACCAAAGGTAGCTGCTGCGGCAGAACCGTTTCTTTATTTATTTCTTCCTTTGTTTTTTTGTTTATGGAATATCCCCTGGCCGATCTTTATCGGGTTACCATTTACCATATTATTTGCGTTAAGCTTTTTTGCAAATTCGCCACTTTTAGGTTTACTTATTTGTTTAGGGTATTTGGCGTCACTGTTACTTAGATTTAAGATCTGGCAGGGGCTGCGCTTAAGAAAACCAATAAGTTTTTGGCATGTATTAATATTTGGTTTGCCTTCCTCTGGCAGTAGTGGCAGGTGGTCAAATGGAGGTTTTGGCGGCGGTTTTAGCGGGGGTGGAGGTGGTTTTGGCGGCGGCGGAGGAGGCGGCGGAGGAGGCGGCGGAGGTTTTTAATAAACAAAGTCTAGGAGGTTTTTTATGAAAAAGATATTGCTTGGTTTAGGTATTGTAGCAGCAGTAGTTATTATCACCTTTGTAAGTTCTTATAATTCAATTGTCTCAAAACATGAGACAATTACGGCCAAGTGGGCGCAAGTAGATAATCAGCTGCAAAGGCGCAATGACCTGATTCCTAATCTGGTTAGTGCGACCAAGGGTTATGCTGCGCATGAAAAAGAGGTTTTTGAAGCAGTTACCAACGCGCGCTCGCAATGGGCTAAAGCCGGTTCATTAGAGGAGAAGGTTAAGGCCGCCTCCGCAGTAGACGCTGCTTTATCTCGGCTGCTTTTTGTTGCTGAGAATTACCCGGAATTAAAAGCAAATGAAACTTTTTTAAAACTTATGGATGAGCTTTCGGGTTCCGAAAACAGGATTGTTGTGGAGCGCATGCGTTATAATGATGCAGTCAGGGATTATAATGTTACCGTAAGAATGTTTCCTGGAAATATAATCGCGCAGATTAGCGGTTATAAAGTGGCCAGTGAATATTTTTCCGCAGATGAAAAAGCAAGAAAGGTGCCAGAGGTAAAGTTCTAATATGACCAAATATATTGTTTTAGTTGGTGACGGTATGGCAGATTACCCTATAGAAGAGCTGGGTATGCGTACGCCTTTGGAGGCAGCGCGGACGCCGAACATGGATTTTATTGCTAAAAACGGCTTGCTTGGACAGGCAAAGACCATTCCCGAGAAAATGACCCCGGCTTCCGATGTAGCTAATCTGTCTATTTTAGGTTATGACCCAAAGAAGTATTATTCAGGAAGAGGCCCTTTGGAGGCGGCAAACTTAGGGGTAGAGTTAGAGGATGATGATGTTGTCTTTCGCTGTAACCTGATCACGGCTGCAGGGGATAGCCTGCTTGATTATAGCGCCGGGCACATTAAGACCAAAGAGGCGGAAAAACTGATTAGGTTTCTTGATCAAAAGCTGGGTACGAATAAGATGCGTTTTTTCCCCGGAGTAAGCTATAGGCACCTGCTTTTGGTTAAACGCGGCTCGGAATTAAAACTTGAGGATCTCAAATGTCAGCCTCCTCATGATATCTCCGGGCAAAGTATAAACAAAAACCTTCCTAAAGGGGATAACGCGGATATAATTATTAAGCTTATGCATGACTCCAGAGAGATTCTTGCCAATCATGAGATTAACCAGGTACGTTTGGATTTAAAAGAAAATCCGGCAAACATGATTTGGCTTTGGGGGCAGGGCAAGAAACCAAATATGCCTAAATTTATCGATAAATTTGGTTTATCCGGCAGCGTGATCTCGGCAGTTGACTTAATTAAGGGATTAGGCAGAATTCTCGGATTAGATGTAATCAATGTCCCCGGGGCAACCGGTTATTACGATACAGATTATGAAGGTAAAGCCCGGGCAGGAATAAAATCTTTAGAAAAGAACGACTTTGTTTTTGTTCACGTAGAAGCTCCGGATGAAGCCGGGCATAATGGAGATTTACGCGAAAAGCTTACAGCGATTGAGCGTTTTGACCAGTTCATCGTAGGTTCTTTTCTTGAATATTGTAAGGGGCGGGATGATTTTCGTATTCTGGTCCTGCCGGATCATGCTACCCCGCTTTCTTTAAAAACTCATACTGCTGATATTATCCCTTTTGCGATTTACGGTAAAGGCATCGCGGGCAAGGATTTTCTTTCTTATAACGAAAGGGAGGCACAGAAATCAGAGCTATATTTTGATGATGGGTTCCAACTTATGGAGTATTTTATACCAAGGAGAAAAGGAGATGAATAAGGGTTTAGTTGTGCAGAAATACGGAGGTTCATCCGTAGCCAATGTTGAACGCATACAAAGAGTGGCACAAAGGGTATTTGGTTACCACAAAAAAGGCTATGAGCTGGTAGTTGTAGTTTCAGCTTTAGGGGATACTACTGATGAGTTAATTCAGTTAGCAGATAAGATTAATACCGATCCTCCGGAAAGAGAAATGGATATGCTGCTTTCTACCGGAGAACAGATCTCTGTGGCCCTTTTGGCAATGGCCATCCATAAATTAGGCGCTCAGGCAATTTCATTTACCGGTTCTCAAGTCGGAATTCTCACTGATTCCAGCCATACCCGGGCAAGGATTATTAAAATTAATACCGATAAGATTAAAGAGGAGCTTAAAAAAGGAAAGATAGTTATTGTGGCTGGTTTTCAGGGGGTTGCCATAAACCAGGATATTACTACTTTAGGCAGAGGCGGTTCAGATTTAACTGCCGTAGCTTTGGCTAAAGAGCTTGCTGCTGATTCCTGCGAAATTTATACTGATGTCGACGGTATTTATACAACTGATCCGCGCATTGAACCCAGGGCGAGAAAAATCAATGAGATTACTTATGATGAGATGCTTGAGATGGCCTCTTTGGGCGCTCAGGTTATGCAGGGCCGCTCTATTGAAGTTGCCAAAAAGTTCAATGTGCCTTTACATGTGCGTTCTTCGTTTACAACTCATACTGGTACGATGATTATTAAGGAGGTCAAAATGATGGAGGATGTGGTAGTAAGCGGGATAACCTTAAATAAAAACCAGGCTAAGATCACTCTTTGCGGGGTTCCTGATAAACCGGGAGTTGCGGTAAAATTATTTAAAGACCTGGCTCTGGCCGGGGTTAGCGTGGATATGATCGTACAGAATGTAAGCCATACACGTTTAACCGATATATCTTTTACAATTGCAAAAGCAGATTGCGCTAAGGCCAGCAGGATTACCAGGATCGCCGCAAGAAAAATCGGTGCCAGCGATATACTCATTGATGAAGATATCGCCCGTGTTTCCATAGTAGGCGTAGGTATGAAATCGCATCATGGTGTTGCCGCTAAGATGTTTGGCATAATGGCAGATAATAAGATCAATATTGAAATGATTTCAACATCCGATATCAGCATATCCTGTATTATCAGAAAGAAATTTGCTGAGATAGCGGTTAAGAAATTACACGAGGAGTTTGGGCTGAATAAACGAGGCTAACTATGGGAAAAGTAAGATTATACGATACTACTCTACGCGACGGTTCACAGGCAGAGGGGATATCATATTCGGTAATGGATAAAATCCGTATTGCTGAAGAGCTGGATGAAGTGGGTATCCATTTTATTGAAGGTGGCTGGCCAGGATCAAACCCTAAGGACCGGGAATTCTTTTTAAAAATAAGCCGCAGCAGACTGAAGAATTCCAAGATTGCTGCCTTTAGTATGACACGCCGGCCAAATATATCAGCTCAGCAGGATACCAATCTGAAGGCCCTCTTAAAATGTGGCGCACAGCTTATTACTATTGTCGGTAAAACATGGGATTTCCATGTAAGCGAGGTTTTAAAGACTTCTCTTGATGAGAACTTGAAAATGATCGAGGAGACGATCAACTTTCTTGTAAAGAAGGGCTTCCCGGTTTTTTATGATGCCGAACATTTTTTTGATGCTTATAAGGCAAACAAGGTTTACGCCTTAAAAACATTAACTGCAGCTAAAAATGCAGGAGCTGAAGCGATCTGTCTCTGCGATACAAACGGCGGATCTTTAACTGACCAGATATCCAGCATTACAGCAGAACTGAGGGATAAAATTGGAAATGCGGCAGTGGCCTTAGGAATCCATTGCCATAATGACGCAGGGGTGGCAGTTGCTAATTCATTGGCGGCTGTGAAGGCAGGGGCAGATATCGTTCAGGGAACGATTAACGGATACGGGGAGCGTTGCGGAAACGCGGATTTGATTCCGATTATCGCTAATCTTAAGGTTAAATTGAAAGTTGATTGTATATCGGAGGTCAATTTAAAGAAACTCATGCATCTTTCGCATTTTGTCAGCGAAATCAGTAATATGCGCGTACGAGGGGAACAGCCCTTTGTGGGTGATTCGGCATTTGCGCATAAGGGCGGAATGCATATTAATGCCATCATGAAGAATCCTCGTTCCTATGAACACGTTGACCCTTCTCTGGTGGGTAACCACCGCAGGATTTTAGTTTCCGAGCTAGGAGGTAAAACCGGGATACTTTTAAGAGCTAAGGACCTAAGTTACGATTTAAGCAAAGAGGACCCTCAGACTAAGAAGATTCTTGATTTAGTGCAATCCTTGGAGCATAAAGGATTTCAGTTCGAGGCTGCTGAAGCATCTTTCCAGATTTTAATGCAAAAGGCACTAAAGAGGTATAAGAAGTTCTTTGAGTTAGAGGGATTTAAGGTGGTTATTGAAAAACATTCAAATAATAAAATTAGCTCTGAGGCAGTAATTAAGCTGAAGGTGAAGGGTATCAAAGAGCATACTGCTGCCGAAGGAGATGGTCCAATTAATGCATTAGATAATGCCCTGCGCAAGGCCTTAAGAGATTTTTATCCCACTCTTTCCAAAATGCACCTCTCAGACTTTAAGGTGCGTGTTTTGGATGAAAAGGCAGGCACTGCTGCAAAGGTACGCGTGTTAATCCAGTCTCAGGACGAGAAGGATATCTGGAATACCATTGGTGTTCATGAGAATATAATTGAAGCCAGTTGGCAGGCGTTGGTTGATAGCGTGGAGTACAAGCTGCTTAAGGATAATAAAGACAACCAATGACAGAAGAGCTATCTAAACAATATAACCCCAGAGAAACAGAGGAGAAATGGTATAAAATATGGGAGGAGAAAAACCTTTTTTCCGCTAATGTCTCTGCTGAAAGAAAAGCCTATTGCATAGTTATCCCGCCGCCCAATGTTACTGGAATACTGCACATGGGCCATGCCTTAAATAATACCATCCAAGATATCCTCATCCGTTATCAGCGCATGAAAGGATGCGAAGCTCTCTGGATGCCCGGAACAGATCATGCCGGGATTGCCACACAGAACGTAGTTGAGAAAAGCATAGCAAAAGAAGGGTTAAGGCGTCAGGATCTCGGCCGCGATAAATTCATTGAACGCGTCTGGGTCTGGAAAGAACAATACGGCTCAACAATTATTCGCCAGCTTAAAAATTTAGGCGCCTCCTGCGATTGGAAACGCGAGCGTTTCACTATGGACGAGGAGTATTCTAAAGCGGTAAAAGATGCTTTCGTTTTTCTTTGGAAAAAGGGATTGATTTATCAAGGCGATAAAATCATTAATTGGTGCCCGCGCTGTCAGACTGCTTTATCCGATGAAGAAGCTCCGCATATAGATATACAGGGCAATCTCTACTACTTAAAATACCCGCTTAAAGATGCTCCGGATGAATTTATCACCGTGGCAACTACCCGTCCCGAAACAATGCTGGGCGATACGGCAGTGGCAGTCAACCCCAAAGATAAACGCTACAAGAAATTTATTGGCAAGAGTATTAACTTGCCGCTAACCAACCGTAAAATAAGAATCATTGCGGATAGCAGTGTTGATATGAAATTCGGCACCGGTGCAGTCAAAGTCACTCCAGCCCACGATCCTAACGACTATGCCCTGGGCATAAAACATCATTTGGAATTCATAAATGTAATGGATCCGGACGCAAGGATGAATGAAGATGCCGGTAATTATAAGGATATGGACAGGTTTGAAGCCAGGGAAGCAATCATCAGGGATTTAAAAGAAAAAGGGTTAATCGAGAAAGTTGTGCCGCATGATTTATCCGCCGGGCATTGTTATCGCTGCCACACTATCATCGAACCATACCTTTCAAGGCAGTGGTTTGTAAAGATGAAGCCTTTAGCTAAACCGGCAATCGCAGCAGTTAAAAAAGGTAAAATCAAATTCCACCCCGCGCGCTGGACCAAGGTTTATCTTAATTGGATGGAGAATATCCATGATTGGTGCATCTCTCGTCAAATCTGGTGGGGACACCGCATTCCAATCTGGTATTGTTTAGATTGCAAGAAAGAAGCCGTAGCCAGCGTAAAAGAACCTGTAAAATGCTCGAAATGCGGCTCAATAAATATTAAACAGGATGAAGACGTTTTAGACACCTGGTTTTCTTCATGGTTATGGCCTTTTGCCACTTTTAAGAATAAAGAAGACTTGCAATATTTTTATCCTACCGCAACCCTGGTCACTGCTCCGGAAATAATCTTCTTTTGGGTTGCGCGCATGATTATGGCGGGGTTAGAATTTAAAAAGGCAATTCCTTTTAAGGATGTTTATATCCACGGTACAGTGCGCGATATCGAAGGTAAGAAAATGTCTAAATCTCTAGGCAATGTCATTGACCCCTTAGAGATTATCGCTGAATATGGCGCTGATGCCCTGCGTTTTAGCCTCATTTCCATAACTGCCCAAGGCCAGGATGTTTTCTTGTCGAAAGAAAGATTTGAGCAAGGCAGAAACTTCGCCAATAAGATCTGGAATGCCTCGCGTTTTATTTTAATGAACCTTAGACCAGAAGATACAAATGCAGATTTGTGCGTTTTCTTTAAAAATGAAAAGCTTGATATTGCTCACCGCTGGATATTAAGCCGTTTTTATACTACCTTAAAAAAGACAGAGGCGGATCTGGCGGTCTACAGGTTTAATGAAGCGGCCAATAACTTATATTCGTTCTTCTGGCATGAGTTTTGTGACTGGTACCTGGAATTAATCAAACCGCAAATAGGGCAAAGACAAACACAGCTAGTTATGTTTAAAGTTTTAGAGAAATTTCTCAGGGTAATTCATCCTTTCATGCCTTTTATATCCGAAGAAATATGGCAGCGCCTGCCGGGTGCCCAAGGTTCGATCATGCAGCAAAGTTGGCCGCATCTACAGGAGGGTCTAATCAGCAAAAGTGATGAGCAACATATGCAGCTTGCTTTTGATATCATTAACACTATAAGAAATATGCGCGCACAGATGGATATAGGCCTAGGTATCCAGATTGAGATAAGGTTGGCATTTTACGGTAAGTCTATGGAAAGAGGATTGCTGCCGTTAATAGATTATATAAAGAGCCTGGCTAAGGTGGGTAGTTTAACTCTAGCTGATGCATACCAGCCGCAGGAAAACGAGTTTGCATGCGTGCTTAAAGATATGCATATTGTAATGCCGCTTAAGGGGATGGTAAATGTAGGCGAGCAAATACAAAAAAACCAGGCAAAAATCGATAAGATAAAATCAGAGATAAAAAATAAGGAGGCTATGCTGGCGAATAAAAACTTCCTCAGCCGCGCCCCAAAAGAAATTGTTGATGCGGAAAAAGACAAATTAAAGAGTATGTTTGATGAGGTAGTTAAACTGGAGGAGATTAAAAATGGGTTACGATAAATATTTTTTATCAGATAATAAGCCTGAAATTAACCCTGAGAAGCTGGAAACGATAGTAAGGCATGCCTTGATCGAAGATATTGGCCGAGGCGATATCACTACGCAGCTGACTATACCAAAAGATAAAATAGTTAAGGCCAGGATTATTGCCAAGGAGGATTTTCTGCTTTGCGGGATAATTGTCGCAGAAAAAGTATTTAAAGCCGTGGATCCTTCTGTAGAGTTTGAGCAAAAGGTAAAAGAGGGCAGACTGGTTAAGGCCAAAAAGGTAATTGCCAGTATCTCTGGTAAAGCCAGCAGTATCCTTACTGCCGAACGCGTTGCCCTGAATTTACTTTCCATGCTCTCGGGGATTGCCACAAAGACTCGCGATTTTGTTAAACAGATTGAGCCCTATAGGACCAAGATTACCGATACCCGCAAGACGATGCCTGGCTTACGGGAACTGCAGAAATACGCAGTAAGGATAGGCGGTGGGCATAACCATAGGATTCGTCTGGACGAGATGATTTTAATCAAAGATAACCACATTAAAGTTACTGACGGTTATTCTAAACTGCCCAGTGTGCCTAAGGGGTATAAGATTGAAATAGAGGTGCAGAATCTGGAGGAGTTTAAACATGCCCTGTTTTTTAAACCCGATATTATCATGCTCGATAATATGAAGATTGAAGATATCAATGAAGCGGTGAAAATCAGGAATAGCACTGAATTTAAAAGCCACCATCTGCCTACTAAACTAGAGGCATCCGGAGGCATTTACCTTGAGAACATCAAAGCGTATGCTGCAACCGGCGTTGAGATAATCTCAGTAGGGGAGTTGACGGATTCAGTTAAATCCGTAGATGTCAGTTTAGAGGTTGTTTGAGAGTTGTCAAAGCATTACCCCATGGGCCATTGATGAAATTTAAACTAGTTTCTCATTTCAAACCATGCGGTGACCAGCCCAAGGCAATCCGTAATCTTAGCAAGGCCATACTTGCCAAAGAGCGCTACGCTACCCTGCTAGGAGTTACCGGCAGCGGCAAGACCTTTACTTTGGCTAACGTTATAGCAAAGGTAAATTTACCGACGCTTGTTATCTCGCATAATAAAACGCTGGCAGCCCAGCTCTATTCCGAATTTAAGGAGTTCTTCCCGCATAACGCGGTTGAATATTTCGTAAGCTATTATGATTACTACCAGCCTGAAGCATACATTCCTTCCACAGATACTTATATAGAAAAAGACTCTTCCATCAATGAGCGCCTGGATCGCTTAAGGCTTTGCGCGACTACTTCTTTAATCGGCCGCCAGGATACAATTGTTGTGGCTTCCGTTTCCTGTATTTATAATTTAGGCTCTCCGCTTGATTACGAGGAGCATTTGTTGATTTTAAAGCAAAGGGATGAAATTTCGCAAGAAGAATTGATATCCAGGCTGATTCAGATTCAGTACGAGCGAAATGATTATGAATTCAGCAGGGGCAGGATCAGGGTGCGCGGAGACGTGCTTCAGATCTTTCCTTCTTATAGCGAGAAGGCAGTGCAAATAGAGCTTACTAAGAATACTATAAGCAGAATCTCCATAATCGATCCGGTATCCGCCAAGGTATTCAGCAGGGTAGAGAAGACCGCGATTTATCCAGCAAAGCATTTTATTGTCTCAGGTGAGAAGATCGACGGAGCAATTATTTCGATAAAAGAGGAGTTGTCCTTTCAGCTTAAGGCATTGAGAGAGAAAAATAAACTACTTGAGGCCCAGCGTCTGGAATCGCGCACGAATTACGATATGGAGATGCTTAAGGAGATCGGATATTGCCACGGGATTGAGAATTATTCCCGGCATTTAAGTGGCCGACCTGCAGGCAGCCGGCCATATTCGATGATTGATTACTTTCAAGGAGATTTCTTGGCTATAATTGACGAGTCTCATACAACTATCCCGCAGGTAAGGGGGATGTTTGCCGGGGATAGGGCGAGAAAGGAAACGCTGGTTGAATACGGGTTTAGGCTGCCTTCCTGTTTGGATAACCGGCCACTAAAATTCGATGAATTTAACCGGCTGGTTAAACAAATGATCTTTGTCTCAGCTACCCCTGATGAATATGAGCTTAAATTAAGCGAGAATAGGGTTATCCAACAGCTTATCCGACCTACCGGACTAATTGACCCAGAAATTATAGTTAAGCCGGCAGCTGGTCAAATCGATGATTTGATTAGTCAAATTAAACAGCGCGCAAAGAATAAAGAAAAGGTTTTGGTGACTACGCTAACCAAAAAAACCTCTGAAGACCTAGCTAATTATCTGGCAGAGCATGGCATTAAGGTAAGATACCTGCATTCCGAAATAAAGACTATTGAACGCTCTGCAATATTGAAGGAATTAAGAGAGGGAAAGTTTGATTGTTTAGTAGGGATTAATCTGTTACGCGAAGGCCTGGATTTACCAGAGGTTTCATTGGTGGCAATTCTAGATGCGGATAAAGAAGGGTTTTTGCGTTCTGCTACAAGCCTGATACAGGTTGGCGGACGGGCCGCACGTAATATTAACGGCACAGTTATTATGTATGCCGATACCATAACCGGCTCTATGAAAAAGGCAATTAGCGAAAGTAAGCGCAGAAGGAAGCTGCAATTTGAATTTAACCGCAAGAATGCGATTACCCCGCGCTCTATCCAAAAGAATATTAAAGAAGGGATTGAGAATTTAGAGCAAGCTGACGAATTTGTTCGCCAGCTTACCGGAGAGCCAGAAGAGGAATACCAGTTGCACAAATATATTTCTGAGTTAGAATATGAAATGGAGTTGGCCGCGCGCAACCTGTTATTTGAAAAAGCAGCCAGCTTGAGGGACAAGATTAAAGAAATCGCCAGCCTGCGGCCTAAAAAGGAGCTAAGCAATGCTACTGGCAGTTGATATTGGCAACAGCAATGTATCGTGCGGTATATTCAGAGGGAAAAGATTAATCAAACAGTTTGATATCCCCACTAATGCCTGCAGCAAAGAGCGTTTTAGTCAGAAAATAATAAAACCCTCCATAATATCAGAAAGCGTAATCTGCAGTGTTGTCCCGAAAAAGACCGAGGTTCTCCTAAGCGTTTTAAAATCATTAACCGGTAAAACACCATATGTGATAGGCAGGGATTTGCCTGTTCCAATAAAGAATCTTTATCGCTCGCCAAAACAATTAGGCCAGGACCGGCTGGTAAATGCTTATGCCGCAAGCGTGCTTTATCAGAAACCATCAATTATCATTGATTCTGGTACGGCCATTACCTTTGACTTAGTCTCTAGTAAGGGGCAGTATCTGGGAGGTTTAATCTTTCCAGGTATGGGAATATCCCTGAAAAGCTTAAAAGAAAATACTGCTTTACTGCCACTGGTAAAATTATCCAATCCTATCGGGCTTATCGGTAGAAATACCAGGGATAGTATTTTAAACGGGGTTGTTCTCGGTACGGCGGAGTTATGTAGCGGTTTAATCCAAAGGATTAAACAGGATATTGGCAGGGCTTGTCCGGTTATCGGTACCGGTGGTGATATCTTGCGCATCAAGAAATACTCCAAAGCAAATATCAGGATTGATAAAAACCTAACCCTAAAAGGAATTTCTCTTACCTATAAATATGGGATCAAAAGAAGTATTTAAGATTAAGGTTGGTCTGTTTACCCTTCTTTACTTGGCAGTTTTGCTAAAGGTATTTTATGCCCAGGAGCCTGACGTAGCGAAAGAGCCTAAAGAAACAGTGGTTGTCGTCGAGCAGGCACTGAGGAACTTTGAAATACAGAAGCAAAGCCAACTGGATGAGTTTAAGGCGCAACTTAACGCGCGCCTGCAGCAGGCGACGAAAAATTGGCTGGCCTCTACTGAAGAGAAAAGGATGAACCAATTAGATAACGTGGTTGAACAGGAATGGGATAAGCAAGCGCGAATCGCCATGATCCTGCCGGTAAACTATGTATATTATTTAAGAGGGTATAAATATAATGTAGTTGATAGCGATATAATCAGGGCTGAGTCCTTAACGCCAACATACAAGGCCGTAGTAAACATAAGAGAAGAGCTTTACGCAGAAAAATCCCATCACGGCAGCGCAGGCGATATCAAGCCTTATTTGTACACAGTTACTAATATATGCACCTTAAATTTCATTTTCAAGGACAACGAGTTTATTTTAGTAAAATGCGACACTAAAATGGAGAAAATGGTTAATGAAATGTCTAGCGAAGCGCGCAGGGAGTGGTTATGGAAATGGCTATAAATAATTATTTGGTTATAAAAAGATAAAAAACCCTTGACAAGAAAATTTTTTTGCTTATAATTAGCACTCTAAGGAAAAGAGTGCTAAACTTAACAAGCTTTAAGGAGGTGACAAGATGGAGATTAAACCATTAGGGGATCGTATCGTAGTCAAGCCTTTAGAAGCAGAGAATAAGACTAAGGGGGGGATTGTCCTGCCGGATACGGCTAAAGAAAAGCCGCAAGAGGCTAAAGTGGTGGCCGTAGGTAAGGGTAAGGTATTAGATAACGGTACTCTGCAGGCTCCTGAAGTAAAGGTAGGAGACAAGGTATTATACGGAAAATATTCCGGCAATGAGATTACCACTAAGGAAGGCGAGGAGCTGCTTATTCTACGCGAAGAGGACATTTTAGCGATTATTAAGTGAGGACATAAGTTACGGAGCTCGTTAAGAGCGACGTAACTTATCTGTCCGAACTTATACCGACGAATGTGTAAAACTTTATTCTAAAGTTTTACACAAGATTATGAGTCGGTAATGAATATTAAATGAGGATGTATGGCAAAGCAATTGTTGTATAGTGATGATGCCCGTCGCAAGATTTTAAGCGGGGTAGAGCAGCTGGCTGCTGCAGTAAAGGTAACCTTGGGCCCCAAGGGGCGCAACGTGGTTATTGATAAAAAATTTGGCTCACCAACCATAACTAAAGACGGAGTGACAGTAGCCAAAGAGATTGATTTGGAGGATGCTTTTGAGAACATGGGCGCGCAGATGGTCAAGGAGGTTGCTGAGAAGACCTCGGAGATTGCCGGAGACGGGACTACTACAGCCACTGTTTTAGCCGAATCGATTTATCGCGAAGGTTTAAAGAATGTAACTGCTGGGTCAAATCCTATGGAGTTAAAGCGCGGGATTGAGAAGGCAGTGGTAAAGATAGTTGAGGAACTAGGAAAGCTTTCAACCCCAATTAAGGATAAAAAGGAGATTGCCCAGGTAGCCAGCATTGCGGCTAATTCAGATACCAATATCGGAGAGTTAATTGCCGAGGCCATGGATAAAGTAGGTAAAGACGGGGTAATTACGGTTGAAGAGGCAAAATCTACTGCTACCACCCTGGATGTCGTTGAGGGGATGCAGTTTGACCAAGGTTATTTATCGCCGTATTTTGTAACAGATGCCGAAAGAATGGAGGTTCTTTTAGAGGATCCTTATATTCTTATTTACGAGAAAAAGATATCCTCAATTAAGGATATCCTTCCTCTTTTAGAAAAGATTGCCCGCGTAGGAAAACCTCTTTTGATTATTGCCGAGGAGGTTGATGGTGAGGCTTTAGCAACTTTAGTAGTGAACAAGATTCGCGGCACCTTTGTTGCCTGCGCAGTAAAAGCTCCGGGTTATGGTGATAGACGTAAGGCCATGCTTGAAGATATCGCTATTCTTACCGGAGGCAAGGCCTTGACCGAGGATTTAGGTATAAAGCTTGAGAATGTTGATATTGAAGATCTTGGCCGCGCAAAGAAGGTAAAAATAGACAAAGAAAATTCTACGATTGTTGAAGGAGCTGGAAAGAACCAGGCGATCAATGCCAGGATCTCTAAGATAAAGAAGCAAATCGAGGATACTGATTCGGATTATGATAAAGAGAAGCTGCAGGAGCGCCTGGCTAAGTTAGCCGGCGGTGTTGCAGTTATCAACGTTGGCGCAGCTACGGAATCAGAGATGAAAGAGAAAAAGGCCCGCGTGGAGGATGCTCTGCATGCAACCCGCGCAGCTACCCAGGAGGGTATTGTACCCGGTGGCGGGGTAGCATTAATCCGCACCATCGCTGCTTTAGATAAACTAAAGCTGGAGGGTGACGAGAAGATTGGCGCTAATATCGTAAAACGTGCTATTGAAGAACCCTTAAGGCAGATAGTCCAGAATGCCGGTCTTGAAGGTTCGGTAGTTGTGCAAAGGATTAAGCAGGAAAAGACCAATATAGGCTATGACGTAAGCCAAGATTCTTATGTAGATATGCTTGAGGCTGGCGTAATTGATCCTACAAAGGTAACGCGTTCTGCCCTTCAGAATGCTTCCAGCATTGCTGCGCTTTTGCTTACTACTGAGACTTTAATTGCAGATAAGCCGGAAAAAGACGAGAAGATGCCTCCTATGCCTGGTGGTGGAATGGGCGGAATGGGTGGTATGGGCGGAGGAATGTATTAAACCCGAACATGTTTTAATAACAAAAACGGCTAACCCTTGTAAGGGTTAGCCGTTTTTTATTCGCAAAGATCCCTCGCTTAACCACTTGTAATTTTTTGAAAAGTATTGCGTAAGCTCGTGATTAATTCGGGCAAATAACTTAAAAATATGTATTGACAAAGCATCTGCTCAGGTGTAAAATTTACTATCCTTTTCAGATTAATTCCCTATATAAGGCCAAATTATCGTAACCTATTATAAAACAATAAGTTAACTCAAGGAGATTTATAAAATGGCAGAGTGGATAGGTATAGGCAGGCGCGCAAGAAGATGTTATGGTTTTGATGAGATTGCCCTGGTTCCCGGGGCGCAAACCGTAAACCCAAATGAAGTTGATATCAGTTTTGATTTTATGGGTAAGAAGTTTAAGATCCCTATTCTTGCAGCAGCTATGGACGGTGTAGTTGATGTAAAATTTGCCATTGAAATGTCACGTTTAGGCGGGCTTGCAGTTTTAAACCTAGATGGTATTCAGACGCGTTATGAAAACCCTGATACAGTATTAGAAGATATAGCAAAAGCTACCCCTCAGAAAGCTACTGAACTTATCCAGACAGTTTATACTACGCCCATAAAAGAGAGGTTGATCACAAAAAGAGTTACCGAAATTAAACAGGCAAAGGCCATGGCAGTAGTTAGCTGCATTCCGGCTAATGCGGAAAAATTCTCAAAATTAGCTATTGCCGCAGGGGCGGATATCTTTGTTATCCAGTCTACCGTTACCACCATTAAGCATCTTTCTACGCAATATAAAACACTGGATTTGATAAAATTCTGTAAATCCATCAAGATCCCGGTTATTCTGGGCAATTGCGTAACTTATGAAACCACCTTGGAGCTTATGGAGACTGGCGCCAGCGGTTTACTTATTGGGGTTGGCCCAGGGGCAGCATGCACTACGCGGGGAGTATTAGGTATTGGCGTACCTCAGGTTACCGCGACAGTTGATGCTGCAGGAGCGCGGGATTTTTATTTTAAACGTACAGGCAGGTATGTTTCTATTATTACTGATGGCGGAATGAACCGAGGTGGGGATATATGCAAGGCTTTTGCCTGCGGGGCAGATGCGGTTATGATCGGTTCAAGTTTTGCCCGAGCTAAGGAAGCACCGGGTAGGTGATTCCACTGGGGAATGGCTACCTCCCATGTTAATTTACCCCGCGGAACACGTATTCAGGTAGGTACAACCGGTACGCTGAAGGATATCTTATTGGGCCCGGCAAAGGTAGATGATGGATCGCAAAACCTTTTAGGTGCTTTAAAAACTTCGCTGGGTTCGCTAGGCGCATCTAATTTAAGAGAAATGCATGATGTTGAGATTATTATCGCTCCTTCAATACAAACTGAAGGCAAGATATTTCAGGTCGGGCAAAGAGTAGGAATGGGGAAATAAAAATGACAAGACAGACAATATTAATTCTGGATTTTGGATCTCAGTATACGCAGCTAATCGCGCGCAGGGTAAGAGAAAATAAGGTATTTTCGAAGATTATCCCCTATAATACCCCTGCTAAGGAGATTGCCGCCTTAAACCCAAAAGGCCTGATTCTTTCCGGAGGCCCTGCTTCAGTAGTTGATAAGAAATCGCCTTATCCTGACAAAGGTATCTTTAAATTAGGCATACCTATACTCGGGGTTTGTTACGGGATGCAGGTTATCTGTGAGATGCTGGGAGGCAAGGTCAAGCATACCCGCGAGCGTGAATATGGGAAGATTGAATTATTTATCGATGATAACCGGGATCTCTTTGGCCATATGCCGGGTAATTTTACCTGTTGGGCCAGTCACGGCGATTATGTGACTAAGATGCCTCCGGGATTTCACACCAGCGCCCACACCGCCAATACCCCCATTGCAGCCATTTCCAACCAGAAAAAAAAGATTTTTGCCGTGCAGTTCCATCCAGAGGTAACCCACACAGAAAAAGGCAATCAGATCTTAAGTAATTTCTTATTTAAGGTCTGCGGAGCTTTGAGTAGATGGACTATGCAGTCATTTATTAAGGAATCTGTCGAGAGCATTAAGAAGGCAATCGGCAGAGATAAGGTAGTCCTTGGGTTAAGCGGCGGCGTAGATTCTTCGGTCGCTGCTTTGTTAATCCATAAATCAATAGGAAGAAACTTGCGTTGTATTTTTATAGACAACGGTTTGTTGAGAAAAGGCGAGCCCGAGCAGGTTAAAAGTGTTTTTAAGGATATGTACCATTTGAATTTAAGCTATGTGGATAGAAGCAAGAGGTTTCTTGAGCGTTTAAAAGGGGTAACCGACCCGGAGGAAAAGCGCAAGATAATTGGAGATGAATTTGTAAAGGTGTTTGAGGAGGAGGCAAGAAAGACAAGGGGGGCAAAATTCTTAGGCCAGGGAACACTTTATCCTGACGTGATCGAATCAGTTTCTCCTACAGGTGGACCGAGCAGAAAAATAAAGAGCCACCATAATGTAGGCGGCCTGCCTGCACAAATGCACCTTAAGCTTATTGAGCCACTAAGGGAACTATTTAAAGATGAGGTGCGTGAGATTGGAAGGCAGCTGGGGTTGCCCGAGAATATTATACAGCGTCAGCCTTTTCCCGGTCCGGGTCTGGCAGTTAGAATAATCGGAGAGATTACTCCGGAGCGCCTGGAGTTATTGCGTGAAGCAGATAAACGCGTAATCGAAGAAATCTCTAAAGCCGGTCTATATGAACAAATTTGGCAGTCCTTTGCCATACTTCTTCCTATAAAAAGCGTAGGGATTATGGGGGATGAGCGTACTTACGAAAATGTTGTAGCTTTGCGCTGCGTATCCAGCTTTGATGGAATGACTGCTGACTGGGTAAAGCTGCCTTATGAAGTAATGGAAAAGATCTCCAATCGCATCATCAATGAAGTTAGGGGCATCAACCGCGTAGTTTATGATATCAGCTCCAAGCCTCCAGCAACCATTGAGTGGGAATAAACTGCTAAAAAACCTGCAGCCAAAAAACTAATACATGTCTCACTCTGATTTTATACACCTGCACCTGCATAGCCAGTACAGCCTTCTTGACGGAGCCTGCCGTATACCCGAGATACTCGCCATCGCTAAAAGTTACAAGATGGATTCTTTGGCTATTACCGATCATGGTAATATGTTTGGAGCAATTGATTTTTACCTCGAGGCACAAAAGATAGGGATCAAGCCGATTATCGGTTGTGAAGTTTATGTTGCCCCTCAAAGCAGGCTGGATAAAAGCGGTAGCGGAGTTGAGGATGCTGCCAATCATTTAATTTTATTGGCGCGCGATGAATCTGGCTATAGGAATTTAATCAAACTGGTTTCAATTGGTTATTTGGAGGGGTTTTATTACCGGCCACGCATTGACAGGGAGGTCCTTGCGCAGTATTCTCAAGGTTTAATCGGATTATCCGCCTGCCTAAAAGGGGAGGTTGCCTGTCTGATTCAGCAAAATCGTTTTAATGACGCCCTAAAAGCTGCCGATGCTTATCAGAATATCTTCGGAAAAGGAAATTATTATTTAGAAATCCAAGCCAACACTATCCCCGAACAAAAGATTGTAAACGATGCCTTGATTAAAATCTCCAAGGAATTATCTATACCATTGGTAGCAACTAATGACGTGCATTATCCTACTAAGGATAAAGCGCAGGCACATGAAGCGTTATTATGTATCCAGACGCAAACCACCCTGGATGATCCAAAGCACATGCGTTTTCAAACCGATGAATTCTACTTTCGCTCACCTGAAGAGATGAAAGAATCATTCCGGCATTGCCCGGAGGCAATAAAAAATACCCTAGAGATCGCTCAGCGCTGTAATCTAGAACTGGATTTTAGCCAGATGCATCTGCCTAAGTATACTCCCCCTGAAGGTAAGAGTAAGGAGGCTTTTTTGCTTGAGCTTTGCGAAAAAGGTCTGGTTGATAAAGAGCTTCAGGGTGATCCCGAGGTTATCTCGCGACTTGAACATGAATTAAGAATCATTAAAGATATGGGTTTTATCAGCTACTTTCTTATTGTCTGGGATTTTATTGCTTATGCGAAAAGCCAAGGTATACCTGTTGGTCCGGGAAGGGGCTCAGCCGCAGGCAGCCTCGTAAGCTTCCTTCTTGGGATTACCGACCTTAACCCCTTAAAATACGGCCTGCTCTTTGAAAGATTTCTTAACCCTGAACGTATGGGGCTGCCGGATATTGATATTGATTTCTGCTACGAGCGCAGACAAGAGGTCATTGATTATGTGACTAAGAAATATGGCCGCGAAAATGTAGCGCAAATCATCACTTTTGGTACTATGCAGGCGCGTGCAGTAATCAGGGATGTTGGCCGGGTGATGGCAATCCCGTATGCGGATGTTGATCGTATTGCCAAAATGATTCCCGCCGAACTAGACATGACTCTTAAAAAGGCAATGGAAAGTGAACCGGAGTTAAACAACCTATATAGGAATGATCCGGAGATAACCAAGTTAATTAACACCGCTTTATCTTTAGAGGGCTTAAACCGGCATGCCTCGGTACATGCAGCAGGAGTAATTATTGCAGATAAACCGTTAAATAACTACATGCCCATATTCAAAACGGCAGATGATCAGGTCACCACCGGTTATAGTATGGGTACATTAGAGAAGATCGGGCTGCTTAAGGTAGATTTTCTCGGTCTAAAAACGCTCACAGTAATTGATGAGACTTTAAAACTGATCAAGAAAACTCGCGGTACAGATATTGATATCGAGAAGCTGCCCTTAGATGATACAAACACTTACAAGTTGTTAGCTTCAAGTCATACCATCGGGGTGTTTCAAGTAGAAAGTTCTGGCATGCGCGATCTGCTTAAAAAGCTTGTACCTGAACGCTTTGAAGATTTGATAGCGCTCTTGGCATTATACCGTCCTGGGCCGATTGGATCAGGGATGCTCGATGATTTTATGAAACGCAAACACGGGTTAATCCCTATAAGATATGAGCACCCCAAGCTTGAGCCTATCCTCAAGGAAACCTATGGAATCATGGTTTATCAGGAGCAGATTATGCAGATTGCATCTACCCTGGCAGGATTTTCACTCGCCCAGGCAGATATTCTGCGCAAGGCGATGGGTAAGAAAATACCCGAAGTTATGGAAAAACAAAGGAATAATTTTGTCCATGGCTGTCTTAAGAATGGTATAAAAGAATTAACCGCTACTAAAATATTTGACTTGATTGAATATTTTTCCGGATATGGTTTTAATAAATCGCATTCCACCGCTTATGCCTTGATTTCTTACCGTACTGCCTATCTAAAAGCAAATTATCCGGTAGAATTTATGACCGCGCTGCTTACTTCAGAGCGCGATAATACTGATAAAATTGTTACCTATGTAAATGAAGTCCAGCAAATGGGTTTAAGTGTAGAACCGCCGGATATAAATGAGAGCGAGGTGCTTTTTAAGGTAGAGGATGCAAAAAGTATCCGTTTTGGATTGCTGGCAATAAAGAACGTTGGTAAGGGCGCAGCGGAATCCATCGTAAGCGCAAAACAGAAAGCCGCTTTTACGTCATTGGAAGAACTTTGTAGCCGAGTAGATTTAAGATTGGCAAACCGAAAAGTCTTAGAGAGTTTGATTAAATGCGGTGCGCTGGATTGCTTCGCTACCCCCAGAGCCAAGATGTTTTCAAGCTTAGATACAATATTAGAAAGAGCGCAGAAGATGCAAAAAGAAAAATCCAGCGGGCAACTTTCTTTTTTTGATCAAGCTATAGCTAATAATGGTTTTGGGAAAAATAGCTTAACTTTAGCTGATTGCAAAGAATGGCCAGAGCCACAACTGCTTTCTTTTGAAAAAGATATGCTGGGTTTTTATGTTAGCGGGCATCCCCTGGCACGCTATGCCAAACAGCTTAAACGTTTTGTTTCATGCTCTACCTCCAGTCTTCATGAACATAAGGACCAAGATACCATCAAAATTGTGGGTTTAATTGCTAAAATTAAGCAGACGCTCACCCGCGCTAAGCAAGAAAAAATGGCAATACTGAAGTTAGAGGATTTGGATGGGGCGGTAGAGGTATTGGTATTCCCCCGCGCCTTTGCTAAGGTAAGCAGGTATATTATTCCTAATACAATTGCTCATATCCGCGGAACTTTAAATCTGACAGAAGACACCCCCAAGATTATTGCAGAGGACCTTTTCCCCTTCGAAGACATTTACCGGCTAATTACTGCAATGAGCATCAATCTTTCTGGAATTAAAGAAAATATATTTGAGTCTTTGAAGGCGCTTCTTTCGGAGCACAAAGGAAATGTGCCTATATATTTACGTCTGGATACACCTGCAAAGTCTCGCGTGCAAATGGTGGTAGGGGAAAACCTCTATGTTTTACCATCTGAGAAGTTAATCCAGGATCTTGATGATCTGCTTGGCGAAGATCGGCTTTCTTTGGTCCTATAAACCAGTAGATTAGATGAAAAAATATATTTTTTTGCTTTTATTTTTGATTATTCTAATCGGGGTATTCTTTCGTATTTACAGATTGGGCGAACAGAGTCTTTGGCTTGATGAAGCGCGTTCTTTCCAGAGAGCCAATCAAGGCATCCACGCCTTATGGGTAAACCAGCCTAAGGAATCAAACCCTCCGCTTTATGACATACTCTTTCATTTTTATCTCCGAATATCAGGCAAAAATAATGAGTTTGCGCTACGCTTTCTTTCTGCCTTAATCGGTATTCTATTGATCCCCCTGATTTTTTTTACTGGCAAACATATCTTTGGAGTAAAGGCCGGATTAATTTCTGCCCTAATTGTTGCTATTTCTCCCCAGCATATTTATTATTCTCAAGACGCAAAGATGTATGCTCTTTTAGCGCTCCTTTCGCTTGCTTCGTTCTCTTCTTATTACCTAGCTCTGGAGAAAAATGGTTACCTTCATTGGGCATCTTATATCATTACAACCATAGCTTTGATTTATACCCATAACATGGGAATTTTCCTTTTTCTAGCGCAGGTATTTATCTTTGCGACTTTATTTAAAAAAGTACACACCCGGAGATGGAATTTTTTAATAAGCTGCTTGAGCATAGCCATTTTCCTCCTGCCGCGCATTTTTTCTTGGTTTGCCCTGATCAGCATAGATGCTAATCCCTGGATTCAGCCGGTTTCATTCAAGGATATTATATACACCCCTTATTATTTCAGCGTATTAAGCTGGGGGATGCAAATTACGTATTTAGTTAGCATAGCTCTGGTTATTGCTTTGCCCATCTATAGCTTTGTTTTCCTGCGCGGTATCTTTACAAGAAATAAGAATGATAACGGGAAGGAAACACTGTTTACTGAATTTGATAAACTAAAATTTGTTTTAATTTACCTGCTTGTTCCGTTCATCCTTGCTTTATTAGTCAGCCTTAAAAGACCAATTTATGTTGTCGGAAGATATGACATGTTTATTTTTCCCGCATTTTGCCTAATTTCTGGAATGGGTTTAGCGAAGATTAAACAGGCGAACTTAAGAGTTATTTTATTGGCAGGTATTGTTATTGCTAGCGTATTAAGCTTACATGATTATTATTACGTTTTTCGTAAGAGTAATGACCGCAAGGTAGCCAATTATCTGCAATCGCACATAAATCGTGACGATATATTAATTTTTACGGATTTGTCCGCGTATTCCTTTAATTATTATTGGAGGCAGGATTATCAACCAGCCATGATTTCCTTCCCCATGGTTGATGATGGCTGGTTGCCCAGGCAAGCCCTTGAATGTAATGACGCATATGTAAATAACGAAATAAGGAAAACAGTGGGAAGAATCAAAGAAATGCAAAAGGACAACAGTTTAATTTGGCTCATGTTTAATGATATTCCGATTAATCGCAGACTAGTAGCTGAATTAAAAAGAGATTATATCCTTAAGGGAACGGTTGATTTTATCCCCGGAAGAAACAAGAACCAGATTAGCGAAGTTTTAATCTTTAAATCACGGACTCAAAGCTTGCCCGATTGGTTACCCGAGAAATTACTTACCCGGTAGTTGTCAGCTTAAAGCTTATTATCCTATAACAAAACTTAATTTATTATGATATAATTAAAATTTAAAGCAGAAAATCTGACGTTAGTTATTGATATTATGAAAGTTATGTATTCTAAAAACCTAAATAACCATAGCCTTTAAGGAAAAATGATCGAACATTCAAAACCAGCAGTTGGGAGAGATGAGCTTTGCGCGCTTAAGGAAGTTATTGCGACTAATTACCCGGCAGAAGGATGGGCAGTAAGTAAGTTTGAGCATGATCTAAGTGATTATATCGGCGCTAAAGGAGCTGTAGCCACTAGCACTGGCACGCTCGCTTTACATTTGGCGTTATTATGCTTAGAGATTAAGCCCGGTGATGAACTGATCCTTCCCAGTTATACATGCCGCTCTGTGTTAAACGCTGTTTTATTCATGCGGGCTGAGCCTGTGCTCTGCGATGTAAACATCGCAGACTACAATATTTCTTTTCAGGAGGCGAGGAGTAAGGTGAATCTAAGAACAAAGGCGATAATTATTCCGCATATGTTTGGCTGCCCGGCCGAAATCGATAAATTCAGGAATTTAGGGGTACCTATTATTGAAGATTGCGCCCATTCTGTCGGAGCAAAATATAAAAACAGGAAGGTAGGCAGTTGGGGTGATTTGTCAATATTTTCATTTGAGGGAACTAAATATATTACTACCGGTGAGGGGGGGATGGTTCTGGCTAATTCTAGAAGCTTATTAAAAAAACTTAAAAAGCTTAAAGAACCGGGGTCTCTTGATTACAAAATAAAATACACATATCGCATGACTAATCTACAGGCAGCTTTAGGGGTAGTACAACTTTCAAGATTAAGTTCATTTATTAGTAAAAGAAGGCAGGTGGCAGGGCTCTATACTAAGGCCTTTTCTAATTTAGGCATTGAGTTACCAAGAGAGCCAGAAGAAGGGTTGCATATATATCACAGATATATGATTAGGATTAAGGGTAGCATAGTTAAGCTTATGCGAGATTGCTATAAGAGAAGCATTAAGATTAAACAGCCTGTGAAACCTTACCCATTACATCAATATTTAAAGTTAACAAACAAGAGTTTCCCCAATACTGAATTAATTATGAAATCAGCGGTATCAATACCAATCTACCCTTTAATTACGAATAAAGAGATAGGTTTGATAATAGATACGCTTAACAAGGTTTTAGCAAATTAAGATAAAAGTGATTTTAACCCGATCAAAAATAGCTCAAGGCATATTCAACATTATTATACTATTCTTTATCCTGGGCATAATCGCAGAGGCGTATTTCAGATTCTTTTATGCAGCAACCGATGATATCGGCATTACCCTCTCGGGACGAAGGTGGAAAGAGAAATATTGTAAATATAATAGCCAGGGATTCAGGGACGAAAGAGAGTTTACTGGTTTAAAACCAGGAGGGGTTTTAAGAATAGGTATTTTAGGTGACTCTTATGTCTTTGGCCAGGGTATTAAGGCGGATGCGCGGCTTTCTAACTTACTTGAGAAACTGTTCACAAGCAATCTAGGGGTAAATTGTCAGGTATATAATTTTGGTAAATGTGGCTGGAATACGCTGGATGAGAGAAATTACTTTTTTAATAAGGGCTTAACTTACAGCCTGGATGCCTTGGTGCTTTGTTCTCTGGAGTTAGATGATTTTCTAGAAACCTTAGGGATTGATACAGATGAAATCTGTTATACCGATAAGGCGCATATTCCAAACAAATCGGTTGTTTTCTTATTAAATAACTCGTATGCCTTCAGTTTCTTTTATGCCCAGTATTACAAAATGCACTGCATGTTTTCTATGTTAAAAGGCGGTTTCAGCGAGAAGGTAAACGCACTTATATCAAAAGAGGAGAATTGGGATAAGTATTTCGGCTACATAAAAGAAATAGAGGCTGAATGTAAGAAGCGGGGAGTTGCATTTTATGTTGTTTCTTTCCCGGTAATCGGATGGGGCAGCGATAAAGGTTCCAGGTTAATTATAGAAAGATTCGAAGGTTTCTTGAAGAGTTATTTGGATATGCACAAAATTAAATATATTCTTCTTAATGATTATTTGCGTAAATATAACTATAAGGATTTAATTGTTAGTATTTTCGATTTTCACCCAAACGCATTGGTTAACCGTATTGCTGCCGAGCAACTATTTAATCTTATGCAACACTTAAAACAATGATAGGGGAAGACTTAAGATACCGTTACGGATTTAGGGGCAAGAATGACGAGGTTTTTCCTCCTATGGTTTTTGCTGAAATAACAAATGTCTGTAATTTAAACTGCGTCCATTGCCCGTATTCTTATATATCTAAACAAGAATCTTATGTACCCCGACATATGAGTTTAGAGGTTTATAAAAAAATAGTTGATGAGCTCTCTTTGCATAAGGAGGCAATACTTCGGTTGGTTTGTGATGGCGAGCCTATGCTCCACCCCGATTTTCTGGAAATAATTAGCTATGCTGCAGCCAAAGGCATAAAGCCGCTCTGCTTAAATACAAATGGAACATTGTTAAATGAAAAGATTGCAATTGAAATATTAAAGTTTGTTGATTTAATTGAAATAAGCCTGGATGCCTTAAATGAGAATACATACGAATATTTAAGAAAAGGGGCTAGGTATCGAGAAACAATGCTTAATGTCTGCAATTTAATCTCACTAAGAAATAGCCTGAATGCCAAAACTAAGATAATGGTAAGCATAATTGACCAGCCTGAAATTAAGAAGGAGATGGATGGGTTTATTAAATATTGGACGCCAAAAGTAGACAGGGTAATAACCAGGACTTATACGACAATCGGAGGTTTAGTTGATAAAGACAAGCTCAGGTTGGCTAATGCACAGGAGAGATGGCCTTGTCCTTTAATCTGGAGCCGTATTTTTGTAAGCGTAGATGGGGTTATAAAGTTTTGCGTGGAGGACTGGCTTGATAAAACCGCCCTTTTCCATATCAAGAATTGTACTATTGGAGAGGCCTGGAGATCTGCGGAATATCAAAAGATACGAGAGAGTCATCTCTTTGGGAGGTTTCAAGAAATACCATATTGCAAGGAATGTATTGATTGGCCAGCGCGCAGCTGGGATTATGACTATTTTTATGCCCTTGAGAAGACATTAAAACAGTAAGCGATTCACGCTTAAATTAAATGAAGATCATCAGGAGAACAAATAGTATCTGCCCCGCCTGCCTTAAGCCAATAGAAGCTTTTGTGGTAGAGGAATCCGGAAGGATACTCCTAAGAAAAAACTGCGCTTTGCATGGGGATTATGAGATCGCATTATCCGAACACCCGGAATATTATAAAAAACTGGAGGAGTTTTATTTTGAGATAATGGATTCAAAAAAGGAGGTTTTGGAGTATGAATTCTGGCCAACCTTAAAATGTAACATGCAGTGTCAGATATGTTGTTTTAAGGGTTCGGAGGGGCTTCTTAAGGAGCTTGAGCCTAGCTGCACAGAGATAGAAGAATTTATCAAGGATAGCAGGGTGAATTTCTACACCATCTCTGGCGGTGAGGCTACCTGTAGGGAGGATTTGGACAAGATTATTAAGATCTTAGTCCGGCACGGCAAGATTGTGACGATGAACACTAACGGAATTAAGCTCGCTGACCTGCAGTATTTAATTAAATTAAGGGATGCCGGATTACAGAGGGTAAACATGCAATTTGACGGTTTTGCAAGGGAAGGTTATATGGCTTTACGCGGCGCAGACGTATTAGAGACAAAACTGAGAGCTTTGGAAAACTTAAAGATTTTAGATCTTCCGACAGTTTTAAATGCAACGATTACAAGAAATATAAACGAAGGCGCTGTCTTAGAGCTAATCAATTACGCTAATAAAAATGATTTCATTAATGCCGTAACTTTTTTTACGATCTGCTATATTGGAGGAGCGAGGGATTGGTCGCTTAATAACTATATTATGCCTGATGAGGTTGTCGATATCCTGGAGCGGCAGACTAATTGCCGCATAACCAGGAGGAATGTTTTTTTATTGCAGAAATTACACTTCGCAATCAAATCATTTTTTTCTCAGAAATCCTGTTTATATAATAGCATTTATGTATTTATTAGAAGCGCCAAATCCTATGAGCCAATCGAAAAGTTCTTAAATTTAAATAATGCCGAGTTTTGGTTAGACAGGTATAGCCAGAGTTATAAGAAGAGCAAGAGGGTGTCCGGCATATTTTTATTTATGGCAATTTTGAGCTCTTTGGCAAACCCCAGATCTTACCGGATAATCAAAGAGATTTTTATTAGCGGCTTATCCTATTTCCTTAAAACAGGAAGGTATCTTAAAAGCAAGAGGTTTTTTTACGTAAGCTTCTCCACAGGTTGTGACCCTTATAAAATTGATTACAGCATTGTTAACAACTGTCAAAATGAAACCATTGCGGTAAATAGGGAAACCGGTAAGCTAGAGCATGCAGGAAGAGTTTGCCTTTATTCCATAGGGCTTGAAAAGGAAAATTTAACTGCGAGACAAAATAATGGGTAAGTCTTTTTTTATCTGTACGAGTTCTCCCTGTCTAGAAAGAAGATTGGATTGCCAGAAAATTCACAATTATTTAATCGTTAATGGCTGGCAACCGGTTAAAAAATTTACTCGGGCGGATTTAATTATAATTAACACCTGTTCCTTCGGTAAAATTGAGGATAACGGCTCTATTGAGCTTATCCGGCATTATCTAAAGAGTAAATTACATTCTGCCAAAGTTGTTATCGCCGGCTGCACCCCTGTTATTAACCCGGATAGACTCAGTCAAATTGGCCCGCTTTTAACCATATCTCCTACAACATTAAATAAGCTTGATAAGATAATAGGGGCAAAAAGGGAATTTGATAGTGTTGCCGAGCCCAATCAAATCTTGCCGTCCGATGTGTCATATAAACCACTGCTTAAGTGTTTATTGCTAGCCAGGTCTTTAGTATCTAGCTTTGTTATGCATCTGGACGGACTGTCTATAAAGAAATGCGTTAAATCAACCAGGAATCTTATAAATTATTCACTTTCATTAAAGTCTCTCGTACATCCTTTATTATTATTTAATAAGAATAGGTTATTTTATATAAGAATATCCCGGGGTTGCTTAGGAGACTGCAGTTATTGTGCAAAGAAATTTGCTACAGGCTCACTTATTAGTAACCCCATTGAAGAGATAGTGAATACGTTCAATAAAGGTTTAGATGCCGGGCACAGAATGTTTTTTCTTTTATCGGAAGATATCGGTTGTTACGGAAAAGATATTGGCTCAGGGATAGTCGAGCTATTGAATGCATTGTTTAAAATAGGAAAGAATAAGGAATTTAAGATAGCTATCTCAAACTTAAATGCGCATTGGTTTATAAAATACTATGAGCAACTGAAGGGCATTCTGATAGAAAATGAGAATAAAATACTTTTCATCCAAGTACCCATTCAATCTGCAAGCAACAGGGTTCTTCAGCTGATGAATAGGCATTATTCTATTGAGGACTTAGAAGGATGTCTGCAGGATATTAAGCAAAGGTCTCCTTCTTTGAATCTGACTACCGATATGATCGTGGGGTTTCCTGATGAATCGGAGAGTGACTTTGAGAAATCACGCTCTTTTCTAAAAAGGAACAGGTTTTCTTTTGTAGATATATTTGGTTATGAAGATCGGCCAAATACATTAGCGAATAAAATGAACAATAAGATATCTCGGGAGGTTATTGAAAAAAGAAGATTTGATTTATTGAAAGTCCAGAATAAAAATACCTCACAAAAAACTGTGCTTAAAAAACTGGTTGAAATAAGCAGATCTATAGATAGCCTGTAAATATCAATATGTTTAAAGCCTATCCCAGACATTGCGTTGACATATCTAAAAAAGAGTATAAGAAGATACTCTCTTTGTTGTTTTCTTCCCAAATGTTAAATGGCGATTATATCCCGAAGTTTGAATCTTTGTTTGCTGAGTATAATAATGTGCGTTATGCCCTCTCTATGCCATCGGCGCGCCTGGGACTATATGCCATTTTAAGATACTTTAATTTTCCCAATGGTTCGGAGGTGATTATGACCCCATTTACACATTGGAGTATTTTTTCAGTAGTTAAATCATCCGGACTTAACCCGGTTTTTGTCGATATTGACGAATGCACTTGCAACATTACTCCGGCTATGGTTAGGGACCGTATTACTAAGAAAACCAAGTTGTTGATTATTACCCATATGTGGGGTCAGCCTTGCGAAATGAAAGGCTTTCTTGATATAAGAGAAGAATTTGGGTTAAAGGTAATTGAAGACTGCGCTATGGCCTCCGGCGCTACTTATAATAACCAAAAGGTAGGCAGTTTCGGGGATGCCAGTATTTTTAGTTTTGGTAAGGCAAAGGCTATATCGACTTTCGGCGGAGGAATGCTTTGCACAAGTGATAGCGAAATCCACGAAGGTATTAAAAAGATGATGTTAGATTTCAAGGATGAGAGTCGGAGCGCCTTAATAATTAATATAATTAACGCAGCCATTGCCAATATTCTTACTAAGCCGGCAATTTTCTTTAGCTCCCTGTATCCGGTGATGAGATTATTTAATTTACGCGATCCATATAATCCGATTGAACATCGAAAAGACGCTTCGATTTTCTTAGATGAGATACCTAATGCCTGGAAGATAAAATACTCCAATATCCAGGCAGCCGTAGGAATAGAGCAACTTAAAAACCTCGACCTTCGAAATAATAAAAGAATCGAAAACTCGGATTACTTAAATAAGATGTTATTCGATTTAAGGGGGATTGGTTTGCCCTTAAGCAAACCCGGAGTTAGACACATTTATTTATATTACGCTTTATTGATTAAACGAAGCATTAATCTAAATACGATCAGAAGGAGGCTTTTGTCAGAAGGAGTAGACTCTCAACTTAATGAACTCACATCCTCCAAAGAACTTGCAGTCTTTGGGGCTAATAGCGATGATTATCCTGTTTTTAAGAGGGTTTCGCAAAACCTGCTGATCATTCCCAATGGAATTAACTTGGCTCCTGTCGATATTGAGTATGTAGGATTGATTTTCAAAAAGACCTGGCAGTTGCTGGAGGATTAAATGGTTATAAGAGAAACCAAAAGCGTTTGTCCTGTATGTTTAAATGAGATTCCCGCCGAACTCGTTGAAGACAATGGGGTAATTTACCTGAATAAGGAGTGCGAAAAAGACGGGGTGTTTAAAAACCTTGTTTCAGAATCAGCTGAACGCTATAAAGAGCTAAGCAGGATTTATTCTTATTTGATGCAGCAAAATAATAGACAGAAAGAATATTACATTTGCCTAACCAGCAGTTGTAATATTGATTGTCAGATATGCTTCCTTAAGTACTGCGCTGAAAATAAGTTTGAGGCTAACCCCGATGAACTTGCTACCTTGATTTCTAAAACCAGAGGAGTGAAAAGATTTACCTTCTCGCACGGGGAGGCTACAGTGCATCCGGATTTATGCAAGATGATAAGCTTGCTTAAGAAACAAAATAAGCTAACCAATATTCACACAAATGGCATTAAGTTATCTGATTTTAGCTATGTAGCAGCTTTAAAAAGCGCTGGCATTGACCATATAAGCCTCCAGTTTGATGCTTTTGATGAGGGGCCAAGCTCTTTGCTGCGTAAGCACGGGTTGTTGGAGCATAAATTATTGGCTTTGGGTAATTTAGAGAAATTATCAATACCGGTTTCGCTAAACGCAACTATTGCCCGGGGAGTTAATGAAGATCAAGTCGGAAAGATATTCGATTACGCAATTGAAGCCTCCTTTGTTAAAGATATTAGTTTCATTACCTATTCGCATTATGAAACTACTCAACATAATAAGGGTAAGTATTTGATCCCGGATGACCTTTTACCCATTATTGATCGCCATACCAATGGGAAACTTTCAGTAAATAACATTATACTATTTCAAAAACTGTATTATGCATATATCAGTGCTTTTAAGAAAAGAAAATGTTTTAATTATTATCACTTCCTGGTTATGCGAAAAGGCAGGGGGTTTATCCCGATAAATGAAATTGTTAATTTACGCAAGTTTGAACGCATGCTTAATTTTATGATTAAACAGAAGAAAAAGCTTACAATTACCTCTTTTTTAAAAATGTTGCTCCTGTCATTAAATCTCAATAAGGCTATTCATCTGCTTGGCTGTATTCCCTTGTTATTTAGAGGTTGGCATTCCAGCCGGCCGCAAAAATTATTGACGATTACTTTTGCTACCGTATGCGATCCATATAAGTATGATACTTTTATAAGCAATAACTGTGGCCAGGGGATTATCTATAATGGTAAAACCTACCCAAGCTATGGTGTTTTCCTGATGAAAGAGCTGTTTAAATATAAAAATCAAAATGAAAATTGCCTTTGTTAACGATTCCAGCGAACGTATGGGGGTAGAGTATATTTGCGCTGTTCTTAAGAAAAACGGTCATAATGTAGAGGTGTTTGTTGACCCGCAGCTGTTTAATGAATCCTATATTTATTTTAAGTCACTGTCTCGGGTATTTTGTTATAGCAAGATAATTATTAAGCAATTAAAATCCTTCCGGCCAGATTTAATAGGGGTATCCATTGATACTGAATCGTATCAGTGGGCCTGCACTATAGCCAGGATGGTTAAAGCAGAGCTGCCGGATGTGCCGATTATCTTCGGAGGAATCCATCCTACCTCTGTGCCTGAGCGGGTAATCCAGAACGACTTCGTGG
>Ga0233420_10000108_pt1 | contig 36402 bp, 31 predicted proteins | sample Watercolumn_Mata_4_FD_183009 | JGI IMG/M metagenome (GOLD analysis project Ga0233420, IMG submission 183009) | Freshwater microbial communities from Lake Matano, South Sulawesi, Indonesia - Watercolumn_Matano_2014_102_MG | ecosystem: Environmental > Aquatic > Freshwater > Lake | place...
GGCGATTAGGTGTTATTAGTTCAAAAAATAGTAAGAAATTATTTTTTGCTGAGGGTACTACTAATACTCCAACTATAGATTTTAATTCATTTTTAAAAGCATCAAATGGTGATTATTTTTTCAGCCCTAATCAGTGGGAAAGTAACAAAAATCCAATAAAAGTAGAAGTTGTAAATGATAAAAAAGAAAAATCTATAAATGATGAAACTAATTCGGATACTACTAAACCAATTTCGACTACAAGTAATAATGCGGCAGTGGATTATTTATATGAATCGAGAGGTATTAAATGGCCAATTCCAGATAGAAATTACGATTTTAGTACATATGTAAAAACTTCAGGATATTCAACCAAGCGTGGATTAGATAACCTTTTACCTGGAATTAAAGATGCTTTCTTTGAAATGGCTAAGGAATATTTCAATATATTTAACGAAAAATTACCAGTAGCTTCTGCTTTCAGATCTGTTGAACAGCAATCTTCATTAACTGGAAATGCCGCCGCACCTGGAAGATCTATGCATAATTTAGGGGCTGCTATTGATTTAGCTGATGAGACCGGTAATTTGGATGTTGCCGGTAAAACAACGGATAGATTAAAAGAAAAAGGTTTATTACAAAAATATGGATTTTGGCCTCGTATATATGATTACAATAGTAAGAATCTTGGACCTGAGCATTGGCATATAGAAGATTGGGGGTTATTTGTTCCACCACCATTTAAATCTTGGTATGGGGTTCAAATGAATAATCAAGATACTTCAGAAATAGCGGATATTGGTGGATCTCGTTATATGGAAGGAGCTAAACCAGAAAATTATCCATTATTTACATCTTCGTTATATGATCCAACCGCTTCAAATAATCTATTTGTATCTAAATTGTTAAATGGACAAAATGAAGAGGAGGGATATGTTGAGGCAAATAATAGTATATTTGATAAATTATTAGGACTTTTTGATGATGGATTTGTCAATATTCTTAAAATGTTTTCTGAATTTTTTGGTGGTATGGGGAATACATCCAATACAACGGATAATAATGGCAGTAATCCATCCAACACAACAGATAGTAATGTAGAAGAAGTAAATAATAAATTCAACATTGCTGAAAGAGCATATAATTTTATGTTAAAGAAAACATCTAAAGAAACGGTAGGCTCCAAAGATAAATTTATAGATGCATTCAATAGATCTAGATTATCTGCAACTAGATCAATAGGATTACCGGATTCTACTATTATTGATTTAGATTATTATTTTGATAAACATAATGATGTTTTTGAACGGCGAATGACCAAGATGTTAGGTGATTTTGGGTTTGCTCCAAAAGTTGCAGAACTAACCATAGACTATAACGATAAAGAAATTCAAGAGAATATAGGTATATTGAGTAAAAAAGTTAGGGATTCAATAGAAACTAATTCTAAAATTTCATTAACCGAAGAGCAAGTAAAATCAGATCTAAATTCTCAACTATTAGATTTCAACAAAAAAAATCTACCTAAGGGAATGTTACCTGAAACCACTCCAGCAATAATAAATCGCTTAGTTAATGATGAAGATGCGTTTAATGAAAAATTTAATAAAACTGAACCTGTAATTAAGCCAAAATTTTTCAATGATGGAACTGTTAATTATAGCAAGGATCCTAAATTTTTACAAAATTTAACTAACTTAGAAGTACAATATAAGCTCCCTAAAAATATTCTTTATGGATTAATGCAAACCGAAAGTAGTGGTGATCCTACTGCTGTTAGTGATGAAGGTGCGCGTGGATTGTTTCAATTCATGCCAAAAACTGCTAAAAAATTTAATATTGATCCAACTAATGCACAACAATCAGCAGAAGCGGCTGCTAAGTATTTAATTGAATTACATAAAAATATACATGAGTTAGCTCCTAATTTAAGTGCAGAAGAAACTTGGACTTGGACTTTACGAGCTTATAATTGGGGCATTGATAATGTTACCAAATATTTTAAATCTTTAAAAAATTCAAATTCTCCAACTTTATCAATTCCTAAAGAAACTTTACAATTTGCTGGAAAAGTATATAAATCTGCTGGAATTACTATAAGTAATGTTAGTAATACTCTAAACAAGGTCATAAATAAAACTGATAAATTCGCTACTGATCTATTTAATAATCCAACGCAAACACTTGATTATACTTTAGCTGAAGCTATTAGAATGTTTGGTGGAGTATTCGGTGGGTTGATGAAATTTGCAGATAGTGGTGATGCTAGTGATATTTTAAATATTTTTGGATTAGGTAATAACAATTCAATTCCGAATAGTGGGCCACCTAGTGAAATAGGTGAAGGTGATAATAACAAATCTTTAGAGGGAAGTTTTGAATCTTTAAATACTCCAATTTCAACTCAAGATCCTGAAAAATCAATCTTTCCACTAACAACTTTAGACCCAAATAAATCCGATCCTTTTAAAAATATAATCTCGAAAAATATATTAAATTCTAATCTTCTAGTACCTAAATCTTTAGAAGGAGGTTTTAAATCTTCAGATACTCCAATTTCAACTCAAGAATCTGAAACCCCATTAAAATCTAGTCCTGTATTATCTAAATTTTTAGAAGGAGGTTTTGAATCTTTAAACTCTCCAGTTCCAACTCAAGATTCTGAAACTTCTGAAAATAAATTAAGCTTTTTTAATTCAGGTTCTATATTATTTAAATCTAAAGAGGAATCCAATGATGTTTTAAACTGTCCAATTCCAACACAAGAACCTAAAGAATCACCTCTTTCATTAGCAACCCAAAATCCTGAAAAGATAGTCTTTCCATTAACAACATCAGATCCAAATTCATCATATCAAGATATTTCAGATATACTTAAAAATGTTGAAATGCTAAAAGATACATCATTCGGAAATCCTTCAGATTCAGCTTTTAGTGATATGAGTAATGGGTTTTATTTAGTTCCTTATAAATCTGGAACTAAAGATGCGGTTATGTCTATGGTTAAAAAAGAATATGAAGCTAGATTATGTGAACCATCATTCACTACTAATGAAAATCCTTTAGTATTATCACCTGATCAATTATTGAAAGCTAAATGGTATGATAAAGGTGCTGATGTTAATTCTGAAATGGATAAATTTCTCAAGGATAATACAATAAATCCCGAAATATTTGGACGTGGTGACATATCTAATGATAGTGGTGGAAAAACCAATACTGAAAAAACCGGTTTTAAAAACCCATTATCTGAATTACTATCATTTTTCGGTCATAAGAAAACTAATATAGAAAATGAAAATAAAAATAAATATCAGCGTGGATATAAACAAATTATTATAGATAAAAATTTTGAGGGTGAATATAGTAAAAATGGAACCAGAAATCCTAATACATGGTATATTACCAATACAAGATATAATGGAAAACCTACATTAATAAGTATGCTTGATTATGAATATAGGAAACGTCTAGCTGATCCTGCTTTTTCAACTGTAAAAAATCCACACTATATAGATCCAAAAGATCTTAAACATAATACGTTTGCATTTTTAGATGCTCCTTATAACCCAGATCCTTCAAATTTAAATGAATTATATAATTTTAGAATTAAAAATACTAAAAACGAAACTTTCGGATCTAATTTTTTCGGTAATTCAGATTCTGTAATTCCAACTGCTGAAGAACAACTTAAATTTTTTAATGATGGGTCTTTTGATCCAGAAGGTTTAATGTTTAAACAATCAGTAAATATGAAACCAAATATTGATACTAATTATAGTTTACGTCGAGCTATATCTGAAAATGATATTTCATCTTTACATTCAGCATCTAATTCTTCATCTAATGTTAAAAAACCACAAGTAACTACAACTAAACATTCAATTAATCAACCACAAATTATTAATAATTCTGTAGTTAATTCTGCTGGACAGCCTCCATTAGTAGATTCAGCAATTTCAGAATATATTAATAACTTATTTTCATTAAGTCCAATGATTTTACAAAAGCAAATTGAAACATACTCAATTGGTCAGCAGGCGATGTTGATATAATGAGTAGTAAAATAAGAGAAACCCCTGCTGAAGAATCAATTAGTGGGTTAACGAAAGAAATTGGAGTTCCAATACAACTTAATACTACATGCGATCCATATCATAGAATAAGTCAGAAGATGAAAAATTTTATGAATGTTATTGATTTATTACCAGTTGATTGGGATTTACAATTGAAGGTGTTTACCGCTACAGAGGAACAGAAAAATAAAGATAATATAAAAGGAGCAATGAGTTATAATTTTAAACAACCAATATTAGATTATGAAAAACGTTGTAAGAAATATGGGCTATCAAAAGCTAGTTGTTTAAGAATATTGACAAATTCAGAAAGTATTTATAGTGAACGATATGGAAATGAATATGGAGAGAACCAAGTCGCATCTAAACTTAATGCAGCTGGTAATTTTGCAAGAAATGTTATTCCATTAATGCAAAGTGTTGGTAAGGAAGTTAATGAAGTTGAAAAATCAATACAGAATAAGTTGGGACAAAGTGAAATTGGAGATGCTATAAAGGATATTGGAAAGAACTATGGGGGTGGATTAGCCGAAACCGCTAAAGATGTATTATTTAAAGGTAGACGTATTAATTTACCTAAAATATATACTGGGTCTAATTATGCACCTTCAGTACAAGCAAATGTGAAATTAGTAAGTCCATATGGTGATAGTAAATCTATTCAAAAATGGGTATTGGAACCTTTAATCTATTTATTATTATTAGCTTGCCCAGACACTAATGATGGAGTAACTTATGGTGGAAATATTTTCCTTAAAATGAGAGCTTATGGTATAGCAGATTTTAATATTGGATATATTTCTGATATAAGTGTTAGGCGTGGGGATTCTACTACTCCATATAATAAATATAATCAACCACTTACAGCTGATGTTACATTTAGCATTAATTCACTAATAGATGGATTTGCATGTGTTAATGGTGATTCCCAAATTAAAACTGCTAAAGTTAGTGATATTATTCCACCTAATTTATTAGCAAGTGCAATTATGGGAGACCAAGGAGATATAAATAAAGCAATGAATAATGACATACAATATGATTATGGAATGGTGACGATTGATAACATAATCAAATCATTTAAACCAATACCTGGTGCCGAATGGGATGTTAATAATGGGGATTTCCCTGGTAATGGCTTAACTGCTATGGCGGCTGGTGCTCAAGGGGCTATAGCTGGAACTGTTGGTAATGTTATGAAAGGTGTACGAGGAACTGTTGGAAATGTCGTGGGTGGTGTTTTGACTGATGTCATGATATGAAAAATTATAATCAGTTAAGTTCTAATTATTTAAATAATAAATTATTAATTCCAGATTATAGTGCCAAGATTAAAGTATTATATAATGATTTAAAATTAATGTTATATCGTATACCAAATGAAAGTTTTATAGTTAAACCAGAGCTATTTAATCTTCCACTAATTAAACAATTTTCAGGAGTTAATAAACTTAAAATATCTGAAGATTTCTCACAAACAAGTTTATTAAAAAGTGAAATACCAGAATCATTAAAAGATATTAAAAATTTTTTAAAATCAATTTCATTTGATAAGTTATATTACTATGGTGATTTTAATTGGTATTTATCTAAATACAAAAAAGAATTAGTTGGGATTTCAATGGTTAACGGCAATTATGACTATGAATCAATCCAAGATCCATTAGTGAATATTGTTTTAGCTAATATTTTGCCGTTATTAATAACTAATTCAATTATGGATTATAAAATTACAATTACGAAAATATTTAAAACTAAAAAATATGAAAATTTATCTAATTCATTCCAATTATTTACTCAAGATAATAAATCAATTATTTCAAATGAAATTTCTACATTTTTATCAAATCAATTAATTCTTTTAACTCCATATCATGATTCTAAAAATCACTTAGTTAATTCAATTAATAAGTTAATAGTGCAAGAATTTATTAATAAATTACCAAATTTTAATTTTAATTTTAATAAACAATTACTAATATCTAATATATATAATAATCAATTAAATCAATTAGTTTTAAACAATATTAATACTCCTGGGTTAGTTAATAATATTAATTTAGAGCAAAATTTAAAAGAATTTAATAATAAAATTGCTAATGATATTTTAGTCTTTAACAATGATTTAAATGTTAATTTATATGTCATTTTAGGAGACTATAAACATAATCCACAATTTTTAATTAATGCTTTTTATATTGTCTATAATTTAGCTTTAAATAAGTTTAAGAATAAATTCGTAGGTGAGCTTTTGCCGTTAGATTTTTCAAAAAACTTATTCAATAATGTATTAAAAAATATTGATTTAACTAAATTAAATATAAATGATTTTAAAACTAATCAACAATTTATTATAAAAAATACAATAATACAATTTTTTATATCAGTAATGGATGTTTATTTTAATAGTATTGAATTAGAAAAAATATTATTATCAATATTAGAAAAATTAAATATATATAATATTAATTCAATATCTTTTTTTAATCCATTCCAACAATATATTAAATTATTATTTTTACAATATATAATTAACGGCAAATTATTTAATCAGATAATAGATGATTTCATTAATATATACACATCAACTAATATTATAGAAACTACTGATATAAATTTAAAGGAAAAGATAAATAACATAAGATTCAATCAAGAATATTACAATTCTGAAATTTTCAATTTTATATATGCTTCAGTATATTCAAATATCGTAGATTCATTCATACGAAAATATAAAATTTAATAGGTTTTTCAATATTTAATATAGATATCTATTATCATAACTCCCGCCAAGGTGTGAGTGGCACTCATACTAAGTATTTTATATATTTAGTTAAAACCGCACCAGTTTCAGCTAATACCTCCTAGTAATCTTTTTTAGATTATTTCATTAGTGATGAAACCGTTCTTCTTATCCCCTAGAATGTCAGCTTTTTAATCTAAACAATTAGAAAGATGGGGATTTTTATTTTTATTAAAAATACAGAGGAAACACTTTGAATAACCAACTCCTCAATATTGTTGAAAAACTCAATATTTCTAACACTACCATATCTCAAGAATCTACAATTTATGATAGTTTTTTAATTAAATATACAAATAAAGAGTTCTTTTCAAAATTTTTAAATGTATGTTTATATCAAGCCGATTTAAGTGCTATAAGTGGTATTAATAAAAATTCAGAAATTATTAAATATTTTAAAACATTTTTAAACCTTTTATCTGAAGATATTAGATCATCTACTTCAATTAATATCCAACAAAAACCATTATTATCTACAATTAATACATTAAAAAAAGTATTAGATATTAAAGAAGACCCGGCTGCTAGATTATTGACATATGATACTATAGATAAACATTTTCAAAATAGCTCTAATTTATTTTGTAGTAAAGTAATAGAACATGTAAAAGAAAACCGAATATCTAATTTTCAAACTTTTAAATCTGAATTAGAAGATATATCTAAATTAATTCAAGTATATACAGAATTAAAACAATTAAAACTTATTTTCGATGAATTAGATTTTCTAAAACAAGAATCATCTTCTGATAATTTAAGTGCTTTAAACTTATTGAAAAATTGTAAAAATATTATTACAAAAGCACACTCTATTTTTAGTACATTAAAATCGGTCGGGGATGATGAAGAAATAGAAAAATATTTAGAATTTTATGATGAAAGTTCTAACCAAACTGTTGTTGGTAATTTATTTAAATATCTGACTAAATCTTTTAACTTTTTTAAGACTGGATATAGATTATTAGATGAGAATATTGATGGCATAGAATCATCAAGTGTTTATATTGTATCAGCAGCTTCAAATAACGGCAAAAGCCTTTATCTTATTAATTTAATGAGAAATATAATTCTCAATGATTTAAATAAGTTTGAATCCAATGATATTATATTATTCGTAACTCTTGAAGATGATATTTATAAGGTTTATCGAAGATTCTTAAGTATTTTTGGAAACATAAGTACGAAATTAGCTAAAAAATTATTTGTACATTGCGCTTCCATTATTCAAGAGTCGAAAGATATAGATATAAAGTTTAAAAATATAGAACATGATATTAATCGGTTATTTGAGAAAATAACCCAGAAAGCGATATATAATACTACAAAAGGTCGTTGTAGATTAGGGTTAATATATTCTAATAATCAAGATTATACTATGTCTGATGTATCTAGGTTTATTGATAAAAAGAAAACTGAAGGATTGAATGTTAAAGCAGTTTTTATTGATTATTTAGATTATATGCTTCCAAGTAACGCAACTATTAAAGATAAAGAAGGCTCCCAATATTCATCACATGGACAAATTGTAAAAGAGATGAAATTAGTTGGGCGTGAATACGGAATCCCAATAATAACAGTTACACAAAACAATCGCATGTCTGAAAATGCGATGCAAACACTTGATAATAGTGTAATGGGAGATTCATATAATAAGGTTAGGTTTGCAGAAACAATCTTAATGCTTAGACAAGATCAAACTAAATCAATCACAGACCCTGCAGTAATGAAAGATGTGTTTGATTCGACATACAATTTAGCTAATCTTACTACACTGGATTATCAATCAACATTACAACCCATGTATATTAAGATTACTAAAGCAAAAGAAGGAGCAAAAAATAGTGATAAATATCATATATTTAATCCATTAAATTTAAGAATATATGATACTTTTAATGATGTTTATAATGACATGGAACAGTTTAAGGTTAATAACGAAGATTTAGTAAAGGATATTGAATCCATCGGATTAATTATAAATGATGATATCATCTTCAATGGTGATGATGAAATTGAGAATTTAATTATTTAATTTTTTTTATTTGAGGTTAATTTTTATGTCTGACCAAATTAGCATACATGATTTTATTGGTGAAGCAATTAAAGAAGGTATCGCACTTTCTCCAATTGTTTATATGGAACAATTAGAATCGGCTCTTAAAACTGATGTTGTTTTAACTGAAGCTGGATCTGTTCAAAATTATTTACAACAATTAATTAACGAAGCTTCTATCAGAGGTTAAAAAATGTCTACTTATGAGCAAGACTTAGAACCACTTTTAGATTGTATTAATATTATTTTTCAAACTGAATTAGCTCCAATTATTAAATCGGAGCGACAAATATATAAAAGTGAATTTTTGAGTTCTGAAAGCTCTAAGAAAGACTTTACTTCGCAAATTAAAGCGGCAGTTAAGAAAACAATAGGCCTTCTTTCAAAATCATATATTAGAAATTTATATTATAAATATTTTTCAGAAGAAGGTTTAATTTCATATATATTTTTCAATCTTTTCCAATTAACTATTGAGTATAAGGAGTAACCTGTGGGATTCTTTACTGATTTATTTGGAAATAAAGGAAGCGATGCAATTTATGGTAAAATTGATCAACTCATTGACCGGTTACCATTAAAGCAAAATGACCAACAATTTGATAATTTAGTCGCATCCGCATTGAAAGATGTTGTTGATTATGACACAACAATTCCCATAGAAAAAAATAAAAATAAGCAAAATTTAGATGAAGTTGAGAAGTTATTACAAGGTATAACTGTACCGGAAAATAGACTTCGCCGTTATGATACATATGATGATTTATATAAATCAATACAAATCGTTAAACGTATCATTCGGGTATATATTAATAATATTTTTCAGAAAAATCCAGTTACTAATATGATGATTCTTATTAAAGAATCTGAAAAGTCTAAAAATTATGAAAAATTAGATAATATTAAAAAAGTAGCTAGGGAAATTATAGATTATTATAAGTTAGATGAAAAGTTAAAATATAATGTAGCGTTTAATTTATTAAAGTATGGAGATTCATTCGTTGAAATTATTGATTTAGATGATATAACGGCGGATTTTCCAATTGTCACTTCAATTAATGATGAATCAATAATTACAGAAACATATAATTATTTAAATTCAAAAAACCCATATAAGCATGATCATATGTTTATAGATAATTTAGAAAATTTTTTAGATTGTTTAATTGAATTTGATAATAATATTTATGTAGATTCTGATTTAGAATTAATTCAAGAAGGGCAATTTAATGATGCTGCGGCCGATGCTTCTAAATATAATCTTAAGAAGATCATATTACATTACCATCGACCACATAAGATTGTGCCGTTATTAAGTCCTTATGATACTATTTTAGGATATGTTGAGATTAAAGAATCTGAAAAAGCTACTACATCAGTAAATGTATTAAAACAATTTACAGATATAATAGATAAAATAGGATCTAAATATCCCAATAGTACTGAAAAATATGATAATATAATAAAGGATTTTTCTAAATTAATAATTAAAAAATTATTAGTAAAAAATAAAATAACTAAAAAAACAAATCAATCTAATTTAGAATATTCGGAATCTATAAGAAAATCATTAGATGATGATTTATATTATTCATTAAAGCATATATTATTATCTTCTCAAGAAGATGTATTATTTAGAAAGAAATTAAAAATTAGATTCATTAAACCAGATGATATGTTATGGTTTAGAACGCCTGGATCGGATTACTATCCATTTGGGACTTCTGTTATAGATCCTTTAGTATTTCCTGGTAAGTTATTTTTATTTACTAATTTAGCTAATACTGTTTATAAATTGTCTAAAGCATCTCAAATAAGAAAATGGGTCATTGAAACTGGATCAAAACAGGATCATAGTGCATTACTTCAAAAGTTAAAAAAGAACTTTAAGAATATGCGTATTACTGCTAGTGATTTAACTAATACAAAAGATCTTCCTAATATTTTATCTGATTTTAGGGATATGGTCGTATTCAGTAAGCATGGGCAAAGATTTATTGATATGGAATTACTTCAAATGGGAGATCCGAATATTAAGACTAATGATCTTGAATTATTAAAACAGGAATTAGTTTCATTATCTGGTATTCCATCTTCACATTTAAATATTCCAGAAGCTACTGATATGAGAGAGCATTTAGTTAATATTAATGTTAATATGGCTCATGAAATTTCATCATATCAATCAATTTTCAATGAACAGATTAAACTTCTTATAGATAAGATAGCTTTAAAAATTGGATTTGACGATCCATTATCCAATTTTATAACTCTACAATTAATTCCACCTTCTCAATTAACTCTTCAATTAATTGAAGCTTCTTTAGTTTCTGTTGGAAATATTTTTTCTATTTTTAAAGATGTGCCTGGAGTAACTATAAATCCAGTTTCATTATTAAAGCGTTATGTTCCTTATATTGATTGGGAAGTAATGTTAAAAGAAGGTGAAATTTTAAATATGAAAAATAAAGTCATACCTACAGATCAATCGGCACAGGCAGCTACTCAATTTAGTGGTGGGCAACCAACATTCTAATGCAAACTTTATTATATTTAGATTATATAATCGAAGCGAAACAAAATGCGGTTCAACCATCAGAACCACCTACACCTACACCTCCACCTCCTCCATCACCTGAACAAATTCAAGCACAAATTACAGCGGCTAATGTTGAAAATATACAAAAATATGTCCTTTTTAATAAAATCTTATCTCTAAAATATCAATTAGAAAATTCCGATGCTCAAAAAACAGACTATGAAACATATTCGGAATCGCTGTATTTTTTAAATGTAGTTATTAATTTTTTTGATAGTTTTTCATTAAATGACTTAATTGTTACTATAAATTATATTTTAGATAATATTATTAAGTCATTAAATTTGAAAGCTACATCAAATATGGATTTACTAAATGAACCGACCCCAAAATAATAAAAGTAGAAATGTTATCATTTTTGAAAATACATCAGTTTGTCGTCCAGGAAATGATCTACATGTCATACATGAAGAACGAATAAATATCGGAGATAAAAGAGCTAGTAAAGCTATTTTTAGAGCTAAGCTTCAAACTATGGAAGAGCAAAATGGCAATGGTCGTTATTATTCTCGTAATGTAATTAATGAAATTGTTGATGGGTTAAAACCAAAAACTAAAAACCGGTCGTTACTACAAGAAATTGATCATCCATTTGTAGCTTCAACTGGAGCTAATGATGAGAGTTTTAAGAAAAGAGCAGTAATAGTTGAATTAAAAAATTGCGGTTCAATTATTAGAGATTTATATATTGAAGGAAAGGATGTTATAGCTGAAATTGAAACTTTAAGTGGATTTAAAGGTCCAGATCTTCGCAATATTATTGTAGAAGATAAAGTTCCAATTGGATTCTCCTTACGCATGTTTGGACGAGTTAAACCAATGGATGGGAATCCATCAATTATGGAAGTTACAACACCACTACGTGCAATCACATATGATGTTGTAACGAATCCGTCTCATAGCTCAGCTAGGGTTTTAAACTTTCTTACTGAAAATACATCCTTTCAATCATTATTACAAGAAAGTGAAGAATATATATCTGAATCATTATTTGATGATTTACTTTTAGAAAATGAAATAAATCTACCAAGTAATAGTTCGCAAGAATGTGATTCGCATTTAATGTCATTATTTGCGGAAAGTTTTATGAATATTCGCAATTTAAGTTTTAGAATTTAGAGGAAAAAATATAATGTTACGTGATTATACAGATATTATTTTTGAAAATTATGAACAGTTCTTAAAAGAACATAGTAGTGAAATGTCTACAGCGTCTGGTGCTCTTGAAATGTTGAGTTCAGATGGCGCATTCCGAGCTTATATGAATACATTAAGCGAAGGGTTAGATCCTGGAACTAAATCTGTAGTCATGGCAGTAGCACAACGTGAACGTGAAATGTTACTTGAAGAAGGCATGAGCTTTGGGCCATCTGCAGCTGTTGTAGGTTATAATGTAACGTATTTTCCCATTTTGACCGATATTTATAGTGATCCAATCATCAGTCAAATAGCTACTACCTATCCAATTGGTAAGCCAATGATCACGATTCCTAAGATCAAGGTTCGTGCATCAGTAAATAATACCGATGGCTCTACTTCTAATTGGGTAATTCCACGAGACACCCATTTAGTGCGTGGATCTTCAATGAATATTACATTGAGTCCAAACATATCTAATAATTTATTTATACTTGGTGGTGTTCCTAATACTAATGATGAAGCGATTATTAATAAACGTTACTTCATGATTACTAGTATTACATTAAAGGATAATAGTGCTACTCCAAATAATCATACAATTCCTTTATCAATTCGTGCAGATGCCCGTGGACAAATATCTACTAAATTTACGTTTACTGATTCCAATCATGGTAATACTCAAATTGAAGGTTCTTTAATTGGCAGTGTAGATTTTAACTCTGGCACCGTTCAATTTTCTGTTAATTGCGCAGTTCCTACTTCATTACCTGGAGTTGTATTTGAAACTGTGTCAGCTACTACTAGTGTGGTATTTTCACCTAAACGTTCAGATATTGGACGTGTGAAGGTATCCTTAGATGTTCAAGGTTGGGATGTTAACATTGATGTAAAAGATGACTTTGAAATAGAATTAGCTAGTGAAACAATTGATGATTATAGAGACATCTATAATATTGATTTAGTAAGAACTCTATCTTTAGCAATAAAACAACAAATGCTGCTAAATAAAGACTTTGAATTAGGTTATTATTTAGGTGCATATGAAGCTGAAATGAGATCTAATGGCGCATCCCGTTTACTTGATTTTGAGCAATACAGATCAATAAATAATAGTATTACTCCTAATAGCGTTATGGATATTTTCAAATCGGTAATTCCGATGATTAGTTCTGTATCTAGAACTATTCGTAAAAATTTCCGAGCCGACCCACAATATTTGCTTTGTGGATTAAAAACTGCTTCAATGTTGGAAAGTTTACAAAACTTCGTAGTTAATTTTCCAGAATCTCGTAATGGTGAAGGTGGGTTCCAAGCTAATTCTTCACATTTAAATACGGCTGGTCCTATTAGTTTCCGTAAGCAAACAATTTTAGCATCGTCTTCGTTACCTGAAGGTAAGATCTATAACATTTACAAAGCTCCATCTGATGATTTGAGCCGAGCTACAATCATTGATTTAGTTTATAAGCCGTTGTATATGATTGATGAGGTAACAAACTCATTAAAGAGGACCTTTGTGAAATCAAGAACGACCCTTGAATTTACAAATATTGAAGCAATGGGTTATATTGAACTTCAAAACTTCGAACGTTATATTGGATAATTTTTTTCAGTTTCCTCTCTTTTTATATAGATATTGCATAATATAAGAATATTTTTTTATTAACTGAGAGGGAATATTTTGAACTCGTTAGAATATATACAAAAATCTCAAACTATCCATGGAGATGTTTATGATTATAGTAAGACTATATTTACAGATTTAAATAATTTTATTAAAATTACATGTCATATCCATGGAGAATTTGAAATTCGAGCAAAATATCATATTTATCAAAAACGTGGATGTCAAAAATGTGCTCACCTTAATAAGTTAAAAGCATTAAGAATGACTACTGAAAGTTTTATTGAAAAAGCTAAAGGTATTCATGGAGATATGTATGATTATGGTTCTGTTAATTATATTAATTCACGAATTAAAGTAGATATTATTTGTTCTTTACATGGAGTTTTTCAACAACTCCCAGATAGCCATTTACAAAATCATGGTTGCCCTAAATGTAACACTGATCGTAAAAAAGTTACTATTTTTTCTGTTGATGAAATAAAAGCTAGATTTAGAGAAGTTCATGGTGATACTTATGACTATTCGTTAATAAATGAATATATTGGTATAACTAATCCACTTAATGTAATTTGTAAAGTTCATGGTGTTTTCGCAACATCATACATTAAACATTATCATCATCAAAGTGGATGTTCCAATTGTAATGGTGGGGTGTTATTATCTAAAGATATTGTAATTGAAAGGTTCAAATCGGTACACGGGGACTTATATAATTATTCTGAATTTATATATGTAGATGCGCATACGAAAGGAATAATAATCTGTCCAATCCATGGAAAATTTTCTCAATCTTATACAGATCATTATTTGTTATCTCATAAATGTCCAGGTTGCGCTGGAGTTGTTAAATTAACAAATGATGACTTTATATCAAGAGCTTTATTATTACATAATGATAAATATGATTATTCTAAAACTAATTATATATCATCTAATGAAAAGGTATTAGTCACATGTAAAGAGCATGGTGATTTTGAGGTATTTGCAAGTAATCATACTCATAAGCAAAGTGGTTGTCCAAAATGTTCAAATCACATATCTAAAGCTCAAATTGAAATTTATGAATTTGTGAAATCTTTTGACAATTCAACTATACTTGAAGATAGGGAAAGTTATAGTGGATTGTTTTTGGATATATTCATTCCTAATAAAAAATTAGTTATTGAATATAATGGATGTTATTGGCATGCTATTAATAATTCTAAAACTACTAGATTCAAAAAACCATCTCATCTTTATGATAAAATGAAGCAAATACAATCACATGGATTACGTGTTATTAATATTTATGAAGATGAATGGTTAAATAATAGGATGCAAATTGAACAAATCATAAAAAATGCATTAGGTGTGATCGATTATCGAATATATGCTCGTAAATGTTCAATTTATTCTATAGAAACAAATGATCCTAGATGGGAAAAATATATTAAACCTTTTTTTAATAAATATCACCATCAAGGTTTAAATTATAAGCCTAATGGAATTGCTTATTGTTTAATATATAATAAGCAAATTCAAGCATGTGCTTATTTCGGTGAAACTAAGTATCATAACCAATCTGAATGTGAGCTTATTCGATTTGCTACCCGATTAGATATTAAAGTTGTGGGTGGATTGAGTAAGTTGGTAAAGAATTTTTTAAAATGTAATCCACAAGTAAAAAGCATTAGTTCTTTTTGCGATGCTAGATTCTTTACTGGTGATGGATATATTAAAGCTGGATTTAAATTTATATCACATAGCCCACCAGGGTTTGATGTAATTATTCCGAATAATAACGGGATGATGCGTAAGCATCGATCAATCATAATTAAAAATAAACTAGTTAAATATTTTTCACAAGAGGAATTGCAAACTAAAACGCAAATGGAATTAGCTGAAAATATTGGTTGGTATTGTGTACCGGATTGCGGGCAGTTGTTGTTTAAATTTTAAAAAATTATTTTATTTCGGCTGTATAACATTTTTTAAACTATTAATTTTTTTTGGAAAAATAAATCTATGTCAAAAACTTCTCTACTTTCTAGACTTGAAAAATCTAAATCAATTAGATCCAGGCAAATTTTTTGCCCTGTAGCTAATTTAAGAGCTATGGTAACACCATTAACGGTTAATGATGATTTAACATTGAAAACTATGGTGTCTAGTCCAGATCTATATGATAAAGAATTAGCTATTCTTATTTATAATCATACGGATTTTCCAGATTTAACTGGAGAAAAATTATCTTTTGATCAATTTATTGAAACTTTATCAGATTTTGATAAAAAGTCTATTTTATGGGGCATATTTGATGCTACATATAGAACATTGGGGAATACTAATATAACTTGCCCTAAATGTAAAAACAAATGGGAGAGTGAAATATTATCTAAAGATTTAGTATCCGCAGATACTATTAAAGCTCAATGGGATAAAGAACTTCCATTTAATGATTATTCAATATCTATTGATATTCCAGTTGGAATGGAAGATTTAATTAAATTTACTTTTAATATTTCAATTCCTACAATTAAGAAACATTTGGATGTTCTTAAATTAATATCAGTAGATGAAATGAAAGATAATTTCAATAAATTCAATTCTATTGTTTCTAAACCTGAAGAATTATGTTTAATTACTAAAAATATTGAAATTTTTGGTGATGATGAAAATACTCCAGAAGAAGTAATTAATAATGTTTTTGAAATACATTCAATTGTGAAGAATTTCATTACATTAGATGTAGTTAATGAATTGGTAGATTCTTTTGATACTGAATTTAGTAATTACAATCCTAGCTTTAAAAAAGATTTACAATGTAAAAATTGTGGGCATTCTTTTGATATGCCTGTAGATATAGAGGTTGCATTGTTTAGGTCCTTTCTTAGGCTCTGAGTTATTTAACGATTTCTCACATGCAAATCAAAGTTATAAATTTTTTATAGAAACATTTTTATTTTATCAGCGATTATTTAATTATAGTGGAGATGTTAACTCTATATTAGAAATGCCATATTGTTTATATAATGATTTAATTATTGAACAAATAAAGTTGAAGAAAAAGGAAATGAAAGATAAAGAACAAAAATCTAAAATGAAGAAATGAAAATAAATTTAATGTCACTGGATGTTGTAATTCGAAATCAACTTCCTTTAAGTTTACAATTAGAAACAAATCCTATTGAATTAAGTGAATTACCGGCAAATGTACAGCGATTAATTAATGATAGAGTAAATTCTATTATTCATGCAGACATATATCGCCCACTTAATATTATTGATTTGACTTTCAGACATTCTAATTATAATGATATAGAATTTATTACATCTAAAAGAAAAGCAATTATTGAATATATCCAAAATTTCCTCTTAACACCTAAAGGAAGCTATCCATTTGACCCTGAATTTGGGACTGAGATTAAAAAATTCTTACATGTGAAAAATTCATTACTTCAGCAATCTTTATTAGATTCTGAATTGAAAAATATTTCAAATGTATTAAGTGATTCATTTAATAAAGAAATTAATATTTTATCTAGTACTATGACTCCATATAATTTATTAGATCGTGTTGAATATGTATTAGATATTAAATTTTCTATTGATGATGATGAAATTATTTTCAGGGTTACTTAACAAATAAAAAATCCCGCCGATATGGCGGGATTTGAAGGTTAACAACAAGAACTATGGGTCTGGATACATTTAAGTTCCGAATCGTTATGGAATTTAGTGATCCTCAACACTCCAGCTCTCACATCAGGAAAATAATCTCCCAATGCCTCGGAAATTAAAACATCCTCATCTTCATTTTCAGTAGATGATTTTTTACGAATCACTAATTCAGGCCAAACGAGTTTGATCATCTTTAGTGGAATCTTCTTTGTCGTTGGAATACTTCCAAACGTTCCATCATCCTTTAGAGTGGTGATCAACACCTTCTTTACCAAATCAGTTATGCATACCATAAATCCTTCTGGTGTAAAATTAAACCAGTAAGACTTTTTCAGTTGTATTACCTCATTGTGATTATCGAGGCTATCCACCCCGAATGTTTTTTGCAACTCCTTGCTGATAAATTGTCGATACCCATCTATCGTGTGGGTTTGTTTGACCGGGTGTTTTATTTCCAACCATTGACTTAAATCGCTCTCCTGTGAATTTTGGTCGAACTGTATTATTCGACTAGTCGAAATATTCGGTTCAAAGATTCTTTCGAAATCCGTAATTCTACAGATAATCTTATCCCCGGTGTCTGAAAACCCATATTCAAGAGATCCTCTCTTGTTATGGAGTTCATTTACATATATTGCATTCTCCTGAAATTCTGAACAAAGTTTTAACACTTTGTCATTTCGGGAGAGAATCAAACTAGGTTTGATTAACCCATTCTCAACTATCAATGGGCATGTGATACGTCCTGAATCAATGCTCATGAATCCTTGTGTGAATGGATTCACCAAAAGAGACCGGTGGTGAATTGGTGGGGCATCTGCTGTAAAACCAGCCGGTGTATTGTTCTTTTTAGTTAGTTCTGCCACCAATTCTTTAGTGATGTTATCCATATGGAACCTCATGGAAAAAAGAAAAAAGAATATTGTTTAATCAGAATTATCTGACATAATATAATATCTATATAATTATATGGAAAATATACTCAATGAACCAATTCAAACTAATACATATTTTAAAGAATATTTGGATAAGGTTTTAAAATATAAAAATTTAAATAGAAAAGGAATTTTTATTCGTTATTTTAATATTAATAAAAACGCATCCACTTATAAAGATGAAAACACCAAAGGAACTTTTGATCATTATAATAGTGGCATAGTATTTGATATTTATGATTATACCCCAGTATATCGCATTTCAGCGGTTACTAATACATCTACTGATAAATCTGATATGTCTGGTATGATTTTTGACGCATTAACTGATGTGACAATTTATACTATTAGTGATCCTAGAATGGGAGATTTAATATGCTTCCCATATGGTCCTAATAAAACTGATGAAGTATTTAGAGTTATCCAAATAGATGTATCTATTCATGTTAGAGAGTTTGGAGTAAAATTTCATAAATTAACATTAGAATATGCGCCGTTAAAAGATCTTACTAAATTAAATATATTAAACAATTATGTTTATTTTCTATCTAAGGAAAAGAATATTACTCAAGTTGAATATATTAATAATTTAAATACTATTAATAAAAATAAAGAATTTATTAATAGTATTAAAGATAAATTTAATAGTAAATATGAATTATATTTTTTAGATGATAAAATTGCTTCTTTGGAATTAAATAAAGAAATTTATGATTTTTTAAGCTATGAGACATATCAAGATAGATATTTTGATTTAGTTCCAAAGCCATTTGGTGTTAAAAATTACGATTTTGATTTTAAAAATAAAGCTATTGATATGAAAGGTAATATTATAGATTATAAAAATTCTATAGTTTTACCATTAGAGTCTGTATGATATGCAATTAGAAGATTTTCAAGATTATTTTAAATTATTTATTATAAATTATTTACCATTTAAAGATCAAAAAATATATCAAACAATTTCTAATTATTTATTAAATTATTATTTTACTCATTCCTATTCTGATATACCGGCGGGTTTCAAATCTGCGTTTGAAGAACAAACAATTCCTTTAGAATTTTATGATTATATTTTATTATCTAATGGGTTTACTGAAGAAATTATTTTAAAATTATCGCTAAATGATAAATATATACTATTACAGACTTTTATGGATTTTAATAGATATAAAGGAACATTAGAATCTATTCGTAAAGTTTCAGCATCATTTCAAGATATTTTTAATATATATGAACTTTATTTAGATTATAGGAATGATGAATGGATTTTTTTACCAAATTTAGTTTATAAAAATCCAAAATTAGAAAACCAATTAATCAACACAACATTTACATATGAAGAGATTGTTAATAAAACTAAGAATTTCTTAATATCAAAAGAAACTGCGGATGCATTAAGAATATCCAATAATATACTATTGCCGATAAAAACTAATCTAGTACTATTAGATTATAAGGGACTATATCAACATTCTGAATTATTATTATTATATAGTACAATATTATTAAATCATTTTAAAGATTATCCAATAATACTTTATTTAAAAGATGGGCAATATAAAACATCTTTTAAAAATTTCTATAGAGCTTGGTATTATATTTTTTTTAAAATTTTTGATATTACATATGCTGAAATTAGTGGAACTTTTATTAATTTTAATTTTCAAAAAGAACCATTTCCGCTTAATTTAGATCAATTATTTGAAATTAAATCTGAATATGAAACAATTAAAACTCGTTCGGATATAACTAAATTTCGACGGAAATATGCTGAAATTTTTAAAACTTATACTATCAATGATCAACAAACTAGTAAAGATTTAATTTCTTCATATTCTCTTGAATTACCTTCAGATTTAATATCTTATTTAGATTTACAAATTATTGATAAAATAACGGCAGAATTAGTATTAGATGATCTATATAATTCATTAATTACTTGGATGTTTTCTTTACAAGAGAAGTATGATACCTATAGAGAATTTTTACAAATTTTCATAGGACAATTGCCGTTATTAAATGTTTCATTATTTAATTCTACTTCATATTTATTAATCAATCATCTAAAGCCTTATCATAGTGAAATTGTTTTAAATGATAATTATAGTTCATTATATATTAAAGATAAATTTAATTCAATATTAACCGATCATTTTTATTTGTTTAATCTATTATTGCAGAAAGTTTCCATTTCACAATGTTCATATTACATTTTTAAACATATGGAATTTAAGGATAACTCATCCCTTCCAATAATAGCTTCTTTAGTTAACACTATATTTAAAATAATAGAACAGCAAAAAATTACAATAACTGAATTAAAGAAATTTTTAACTAAAACCAATAATAAAAATTCAATTTCACATATTAATGATATTGGAAGTATTAAATCTAAAGATTATTCGTTTGATAGTATTCCTATTATTTCAATACTTGGAAAAAAGAAATTAATTAAATTTAAAATCCACAATAATGAAATTAATTCTAAAAAATATAAATATAAATTTAAGAAAAATAAAAATTCATTATTTATTATTAGTTTAAATTATACACCATCAATCATTAAAAATCATATGAGTAATGTTATCATTATGACTAATTACTCATCATTTAAGAATTTTGGATTAATAAGGAAATCAAATATTCAAATGAATGATAAATTTAAGAATAATTTAAATAATAGAAAGCAATCTCTGACAATTATTAACGATGAATTACATACCATTACTAATAAATATTTTAAAACCTTACCATCAAATATTAAAATATTATATTTCATTAAGGGTAGATTGGCAAAGACCAATAAATTATTAATTAACTCTAATTTAAATAAAATTGTTTTAAACAATAAAAAACAATCTTTGTCAATTATTAACGATGAATTACACACCATTGCTAATAAATATAATATATTAAATAATTTATCAGTTTCTCATTTATCTGAATTTATCTCAAGAATTAATTTAGATAAAACTAATCCTAGTAATTTTTCAATTAAACATTCAGTTTCAATTAATTAATATGCAAAAAGTAATCCATCATGATATTTATAATATCATATCCGAAAAAAAGAAACAAAATAAAAGTCCATTTTTAGGTCTTGTTAGGATTTTTGAAAATGGTAAATTAAATATGGATAGTAGTCCAGATGGGTGGTTAACGAATATGACAATTGCATCAGGACGTCAATTCGCCGCTCAGAAACTTTTTAATTTTAAAACTGATTTATCACCAACTCTTATTGATTTCAGTACTAGTGATTATGTGATTGATAGTTTTGGTATTGGTTCAGGAGGAACCTCATTCTCATCAAGTAGTGATTTAACTTTTAATGGACCTAGCATATGTGATATTGATTTAACTATTCCAATTCCAATTAATTTAAAATCGGCATTAAATTCTACTGGATATGATCATGTAGTTAAAAAAATTGAAAGAATTTCTCCTTTAATTGCAAGTAGTAGTGAATATGGAGATTGTTCTGGTAAATATAAAACAATAGTTAAGTGTGAATGTCTTGTTGATGTTAAAGAACCATATGGAACTTTTGGGGCATCTCATGATGATATTATCCCATTAGGTACCGAAGGAGCTGTAAAAATAGATGAAGCTGTATTATATGCTACATCACCTACAAACGCAGTAGTTATTCCATTTGCAAAAATAAATTTTGCACCTAAATATGTTGAATTAGATTCTATTCTAACTATAGAATGGAATATTATTTTTTAGAGGTTAAATATATATGGCGTTAATACCATCAGTTAATGTTACATTAGAAGATAGGAGTTTTGTGGCCGCTCCAGGTCCAAATACTGGGCGGGTAGGTTTGATTATGTTATTAAGTGATCGAGGTCCACATAATCAAGTAATAGAAATTAATTCAGCTGAACAATTATATTCTACGTTTGGTCGTCCTAACTTTGATAGGACTGGACCTGGTCATTATATGGCTAATAATTTCTTGAAGTGGAGTAATCGATTATTAGTAGTGCGCCCTGCTTTAATGGATAGTTTAAAAGAAGGGGATAATGTTTCAGTATCCAATTTTTATATTAAATATAATGCAGATTCTGGTAGTACTGATTCTATAAATGTAGTTACATCAAATGCATTTATATTTAAAAAAGCCGATCCTCGGGTTAATGTTAACGATATAGCATATGAATCAGTTGATATTGGAGATTATATTTATGTTGATAAAGATAATTCCGGAACTATATATGGAGCAACCTATAGTATTGGAGGAGTAACAACCCCATTATATCGTAAAATAATAAATAAATCACAATCATCCGATCCGGTTACTGGAACTCATTATGAATTACTTTTGGATTCAGCATTAAATGATTTATTGTTTCCGGTTGATGGGGTAGATATTGAAACTCCAGAAATATTATTATATTATCCTGGGACTAAACAAATTAAATTTAAACTCCCAAGTGGAGATTTTTCTGATGCTACATTCTTATTTACTAAAAATTCAAATGAAATAATAGCATTAAACGAAGATTCATTTAATGCAGTCAACATTAAAGATTGGATTTATCCAGCTAATGATGCTTATGATGGTACATTAAGTCGACAAATTGTTGATAAGATTACTACAACTAATCCAACCACAAGAAGCCAAACATTTAAATTGATACTAGATACTGAATTTACTGGTACTAGTATAACAGATCCAGTAGGTGCATTGCGTTATACTATTCTAGAAGTAGATTCATTACCAAATTTACGCAATCCTGATGGTGGAGAAATTTCTTTAGCTGAAACAGATCCTGATAATATTTGGTATTTCACTGCTACTGGTGCTGGTACTTGGGCTAATAGTATATATTTTGTTGGTGTACGTAATACCGAATTAGAAAAAATGTATACTATTGAATCTAATGATCCAAATATTGATGGTACTCCAATTTATAAATATGCGTTTATGGATTTATATGTTTATCATTTAAATAATGATGGAACATCTACTTTATTAGAAGGGCCTTGGGCAGTTTCTTTAATTAGAACCACTTCTGATGGACAAATAATTCGCGATATTTATACTGGTAGGGAACTTTATATTGAAAGTGTTATTAATTTCAATAGTAAATATGTTAAATGTACGAGTTCTTTGGGATCTGAATTATTATTAAATGCTAAAGATGCTGAATTAATTCGTTTAAATATTCTTTCATTATTCTCTAATGAAAAAGTTTATCGTACTAATGTAGTTGGTTATGACGGTATCATGTTCTCTAAAGGTGAAGATGGTTGTCAATATGACTCTCGTGGTAAACTTCAAATGGACAATGGAATGATACAAGGATTATTAGTTAAAGCATTTAATTGTCAAATACCATCAGTTGATGGATCAATTGAAAACTTAACTAATACTACATATCCTACATATTTTATTGATTATGTTATATCTGGTGGGTTTAATAGCACAATACAAAATGCAGCGAGAACTTTTGTAGACCGCCGCGGCGATTGTTTATTATTAGCCGATACAGGAGCATTTTATAATTCATCAAAACGAGATGTTAACGCTAGACAAAATGAAGTTCCTTGGAATACTTGGAATGCAATGCTATATGTTCAATACCAAAGAATGTTTGATGAGTTTACTGGTAAAAATATTTGGATGTCACCAGTATATAATGCAATCGAACGCCATTTAGACGTAGATCAAAAATATTGGATTGCAGAACCAGTTGCAGGTATTGAAAAAGGAGCAATTTCAATGCCTATGACTTTAGCATATAAACCAAATATCCCTAATCTTGAAGATTTGACTGAGCGTGAATTAAATGCAGTTATTACTGAACCTGACGGGGTTTACTTATTAACCCAATTTACAACATGGAAACGGTTATCTGTAATGAAGCGTGCCCATGCAGTTAAATTCGTTCACTTTATTAAGAAACGCATTCCTCCATTATTAAAAGATATATTACAACGTAAGTTAACAGGTCAATGGTCTGCATTAGCCCAACAGCGCATTAATACTTTTATGTCGAGGTATGTCGAAGGTGGTAGTTCTGGTGAAAGATATGTTGCACTTTCATCATACTCAGCTAATATTTCATCTGATGAAGCTCGCTCAGAATTGAATATTGTTATCACTATTAAACCAATTAGAGCAATTGAATCTATTAATGTTAATATTCTTGTGGAGTGATAAATTATGCCAAGTTATACGGATAAAGCAAGTCGAAACATTAATCCAATGGCTCGTTTAAAAGTAATTGATTCTGATCGAACCATTACTAATGCATCTACGCCTAATAATTTAAGTAGGTATCATGGTGGACATCGTAGAGATAATCATCCATTTATTTCTGGTTATTGGTATTTTTTAATACAACCCCCTGAGAGATTTTTTAAAGATGGAACAACTCGTGACATATTAAATCAATCAGTAACTTGGTTGCATAGTACGGCTGAATCATTCACCCCACCTGGGAAAACACTCAATTTTGTAGATATTCCTGGTATGGGTGGAATAGCAAGTTCATTTGTTTCTGGTCAAACTTTAACAAATACATTCACAGTCACATTTAGAGAATATCAAGAACTTCCAATTTTTTCAGTCATCCAAAACTGGACCTCTGTTATTGATCCTAATACTGGGGTATCTCCATTATCTGGTGATGAATTTGTACCTTCAAGTTATAAAGGTGCAGCATTTGCGGCGTTATGTAAACCTACAATTAATTCTAGAACTAGTGAAAAGGAATATGATAGTACGACAACTAATTTAAATTCTTCGGATATTGAACAAATTTTCTATTTTGATGGTGTATGGCCGGAAAATACTCCATTAGACTTTCTCGATAGTGATATTAGTACTAATGATACTAAAACAGTTAGCGTTAATTTTTCATTTGATGGTGCACCATTAATGAAAGATTCAGAGAAAGTAATATCCACATTTTTGGATTTAATGAAGAACCGTTATATCCATGAGACTTATAAAGGTATTGTGAATAATGTACCATCTGCAACGTCTTTATCAATTACTCAATATAGACACACCCCACATATAAAATCTAAAATCGTAGGATAACAAATGGCTATAACAGCAACACTCTATGATACTACACAAGCATCAAAATCCATTAATCCAATGAGTAGGATTATGACTTCAGATGCTGCAAGATCTACTATATCAGATAGTCAAAATCCAGAAAATTTAAGTCGTTATTATGGAGGAATTAACAGATATAATCACCCATATATATCTGGTTATTGGTATTGTTTAATTTTACCACCTCCTCGTTTATTTAATTTTAATGCTGAAGGAAATAATAATGCTGTAGATGCTACTACTTGGTTACATAGTACAGCTGAATCATTCAACCCACCAACTAGAAATCTAAAGAAGGTTGAAGCTCCTGGTATTGGTGGAGTGAAAAGTTATTATGTTGCCGGACAAGAAATAAATAGAGAATTTACAATTACTTTTAGAGAATATCAAGAACTTCCAATCTTAAATATTCTTCAAAATTGGACTTCAATTATAGATTCTAATACTGGGGTATCCCCATTAGGTGGTTCTGAATATGTACCTGCTAACTATAAAGGTATTGCATATGTTGTATTATGTAAACCTACGATTGGCTTTCGAGATGGAAGTATAACTAAAGATGATGTCCTTTCCGATGGGTTAGTTAAAATCGTTAAAGAAGATATTGAGCAACTTTTCTTTTTTGATGGAGTTGTTCCAAAATCTCTTCCATATGATTCATTAAATAACGATATTTCTAATAATGATATGATTACTATATCAGTACCATTCTCATTCGATGGTTATCCATTACTTAAAGATTCTCCTAATGTTATTGAAAATTTCTTAACCGCTATTAGTTCAACTACTGATTCCAGTGCAAGTAGTACATCTAATTATAATATTTCTACTACTTATTTTAAAACTGTAAATAATGTTACTAGTACTAGATCTCCAGATCCAAGATAGTAAATTTGCTGATTAACAAAAAAAATTAATCCCCTAGCATAATTTGCTAGGGGATTTTTTACCAAAAACTCAATTATTAAATTCTTGGAAATATCTTCGAGTTCCATCGAAGAAGTATACTGGATTATTTACATATATTAATACAAGTCCAATTGCCTCATTAATATAAATATCTGCATTATTATTAAAATAAACTTGATTATTAGGATTTCCTTCAAATCCAAATTTAAATTCTATTGATCCATCTTTACGATAATCTAATTGTATATTAGTGAAAGAAAAATTACGTACTATTAAATTACCTTCATAGATTCTAAATTTACTTAAAATATTATTAGTTTGTATTAATTCTAATAAAACATTTTTTAATTCGGAAATTGGGCAATCTTGATAATAAATACGTTTACCTGTTTCAATTTGTCCTTTATTAACTAATATTTTTCGATCTGATTTATTTAAAACTTGATTAGTTACTAATCCATGATATATTTTAGGCTTGTTCTTTAATGTCATATCATTTTAGATTAAAATGATGGTAAAAAAATCCACCGTTAATACTATATAACGGCGGATTACACATTATTGATCAGATGTGATTAAAAATCTAGCAAGATCTAGATTCCAAGCGGTTCCATTGATGAGAAATTTTAATGCATTAATCAATGCATTGACTTGCCAAGCATTAAAGGTGAACATAAACGATTGGTTCCCTCCATTACTCGGTTGTGTTATTATATTAATAGATTGTTCTTCACTATTGATTTTAATAATACTTTGATTAGGACTCCAATTAGCATTTCCTTGTAGCATTCTTTCAAACATGTGAATTTGGGCATCCGACCAAACTCCTTTATCTAAATCAACACTATAAAGAATTTGTTCTGCAACTTCTGAGTAAATATTAACAGTAGTTAACCTTTCAATATTTAAAATTTTAATACTTGTTTTATCAAATGTATCCTTCTTGGCATTACCAAAAGATAATCTAATATTACCATAATCAACATTATATACAATTTCCATAATGGGACATTCTCCATTTAACGGTTGATTAGCAAATAACTTAGTATTTACTAATACATACATTTGAACAAATTTATATTTTCTTTTAGTATTACTGTTTGTACGGTTTCCATTCATACCGAAATTATTATTCACCCCACCAAAAGGAGTATTAGAATCAGTTGTGAATGGATTATTATTTACTGGAGTAGGAGTTGAAAAAGGAGAAGTAGTTGCAACAGTTTCTTCAAAAGGATTATCAAGCATTTTCGTATTCTCGAGTTAAAAATTCTTCGGTAATGTATTGTGATATTTTAAGGGTTAATCTACCCTGTGCAGTAATTGATTGAGCTAACCAATGATTGGAATATCTAAAACTAGATAACCCATAAACTCCATATGATGAATTAGCTACTCGCTTAACTGCTAGTTGTCCTCTATTATTAAATTCATATTCTTTAGTATCAATAGCATATTCTTCGGATTTCTTTCGATATGCCTTTCTTAATGTTGAAAGAGTTTTCAACATATCAGAATATAATCCTATTTTTTCCTCATGTTTCATAAAACATGTGCCACATATTGTAAATGAATATTTATTTAAAAATTGAATAGCTTCATTTGTAGTTAATTTAGTTATTGATGGTGAACAACCACCAGCATTGTTTAATATGTATACTATTGGATATTTTAATTTTAAATCCCCATCATCTTTAAATATATGATCATATATAAATGGGTTGAAAGAATCTTTATTTGGATGTAATAAATTTACGACATCCAATAACGGAATTAAATAGAATAAAAGTAAATAATGCTGCTCATCAGTCTTAGGCTCATATATATTTTTTAATGGAATGTTCGAATCTATTAGATATTGAAATAAGAACATTAAAGTGAAATATACTTGCTGTTTAAATTTAGTTTGATTTGTAATTTTCTTTTTATTCTTATCAATATAAGACTCAATCAATATTAAAATATTAGTGAATATGACTTGAGGAATTTCTTGTATTCCGATATATTGTTCAATTGTTTGTAGGAATTTATATATATTAGGGTTTAAAACCCTAGCCTTATAAGTATCAAATCCAATATTACTTTCGAGAATTTTACTAGGATATAGTGATGTTGCATCCATATCAATAATTGTTCCATGAATAATTTGAGCTCTCGGCTCCTTTACATATGCACCATCAAATTTACTAATAATTGATTTATATTCTCGGCTTTTTATTGTAATTGCTTTCAGATCATTTTTCTTAGTAATTACTTTACGAATATTTTTAAGTAATGATTCATCAATATTTTTATTATGTTGAGTAACTAATCCATGTCTGATTTTTTTATTATCTGCCGTTAATTTATATAGTGTATATCCTTCAAATAATGAAGATGATCCAATTAATGAATTTGAAAAAGAAATATTCATTAACCGTCTCAACATATTTTGTAGTTCAATATGTTTTAATTTATTATTTAAAAGTTTACATAATGCAACGTCAACAATATTATATAATAAAAAATCAGTTGGATTAGTTTCATAAAATGAATTTAAATCAGTAACTTGACATTTATAATCTAATTTATTTCGCTTAAGTTCAACTTCAGAAATTGCATCCAAACTATATGATGGGAGTTTCTGCCCAAGTGACAATCCACCTTCATCTCGAGGTTTATATAAGTATAATAAATCACAAATTGGATAATCCGGAATTTTTAACCTTTCATTTCTAAATTCTATAAATGCAAATTTACTAAAAATTTTCGCGGTTTCATCTTTATTTGTTAATTTAAGTAACCTTCGATAAATATATGGATAATCAAAATAATCTGAATTAAACCCACTAATTGTAAGTGGGTCTATTTGTTTAATATGTTCCCAACATTCCTTAATTAATAATAATTCATCTTCATACGTATATATTATTAATTTTTCATCCGGATCATTATATTTTTCTTTAATTAAATAATCAGTATAATAATCAACATCAGATTTAAATAAATCTTTATTAATCGAACGTAATAAAAAATAACTACGGTACTCTTTAAATTTTGTATCGTAAATAGTTATTGCATTAATTGGATGGTCGGATTTATTAAATTCAAATGGAATTTCCCTATCTTCATGATATACTTCTATATCCATAAAAATAATATGCATATCATGATCTATCTCTCGATTATCTTTCGTATTTTCAAGATAATGTTGAGTTGCAAAGTAATTAGTAATATCTATATCGGTATTATAAAAATTATAAAAATTTAGATCACCTCTAGCAAGTAAAATATCAATATCTTTAAACGTTAAAACATTCACAATTTATCCGGCTATATGCAATTTTAAAAATTCAAGTCTTGCATTATTATCTTTTTCTATCATTACTCCACGCATTGCTGATGTTGTTGTAATAATATCAGGTTGACATACTCCACGACTTGACATACAAAAATGTTCACCTTTAACAATAACCCCAATTCCTAATGGAGTTAGATATGTTTCAATAGCATCTGCTATTTGTTTTGTCATTCGTTCTTGTACTTGTAGACGTTTAGCATATGCATTAACTAATCTTGAAAATTTACTCAACCCAATAATTTTTCCGTTTGGTATATAACCAATTGTAACAGTTCCTTTAATAACTGCTAAGTGATGTTCACAATGACTAATATATGGGATATTATCTAATACAATCAATTCATCATAATTTTCAGCTCCATCTTCAAATGTTTTAAATAAACCTGGAATATCAACTGAATAACCTTGACACCATTCTTTCCAAGCTAATAATGCTCGAGTTGGTGTCTCAATCAACCCTTCTCGGGTCGGATCTTCTCCAATAAATTCTAATAAATCTCGAATAATATATTCCTTGTCTTTAGTTATTATGGATTTTTTAATTTTAGATAATGATTTTTCAACATCATCTATCCCAAACATATTAACTAATAATTCAATATCATTTTCCATTTTATTTACTCATGGGTATAGAAATAAATTAAAAATCCTCTTAAGTATATACATACCTAAGAGGATTGGGATTAGTTATTCATCGTCTTCGTCTTCGGATTCAGCCCCTACAATATTTTCTATTATAGATGCAATAAATCCTTGAAGAATACTAGCCGCCGCAGTTTTTTTATCACTATCTGGTATTGAACCAATATATGTATCAATTTCATCAATCAATTCAATTAAGGTTAATGAGGTTTCCCCATGATCTTCGATCATATCGATTAAGTTTTCATTTAAATCAATTGCAATTTCATTCATTTATATCACTATTAAAAAGAAACAAAAGAAAAAATAACTTTTACGTTATCATTACATTATATCTATATAAAGTTGTTGAAAAATTCAAATAACTCCTTTTTTTCTAAAGGTTGGCTTATATATTCTCCTTGAATAAAATCGCAATGGATATTTTTCAACATTTCAAATTCTGATTTAGTAGTAACCCCAGTAGCAATTGTTTTTATTTTTAAATCATGTGCTAAATTAATAATAGTTTTACATTTTATTATATTATCGTTAGAAGTATCAGCATATTGTTCAGTTATATACATATTAGAGATTGGTAAATGCTGTAATGATAGTGAATTATTTTTAATAATATCGAAATCATTAATAATTAAATCTATCCCTAATGCACATATTTCATTTATTAGTGGGGTTTGTTCATTAACCACTAAGCTAATAAAATCAGGTTGTGAATTAGAATGATTTAAAATATAATTTATAAATTTCTTAATATTAGATAATCTTATATGGATTTTAATATTAGGAATAAATTGTTTGAAATTTATAATATCGTGAAAGATTTCATTAAATAGAAACTCTTCAAAACTATCTATTAACCCCAATTCATTAGCAATTTGCAGAAAATCATTTTGAAATAATCGACCTAATAATGGAGAATCACAATATAACATCGTTTCCAATGCAAATACTTCATTAGTATTAAGATCTAAGATTGGATTATATAATACGCCTAAGGTTTTGTTTTCAATTGAATTTTTTAATTCGGTAGCCATTAAAATTACATTATCTTCTAGATCTATTTGCATTTCATGATCATAGAACATAAATGAATTAAGTGATATTAATTTTGATTTGTTAGCGGCAATTTCAGCTTTTTCTAATATCTCTTCCAATGAAACTCCATTTATTTTATATATTGCAATTCCGATATTAATACTAATATTAACTAATAATTCATCATTTAGTGAATAATTAAAGGTTGATGTTTTTATTAATCGCTCACACAAAATATTAATATCATTAATATTTTTCTCAGTGATTATTATTAAAAAATCATCAGAATCTAAATGTATTAAAATATCTCCATTTCTAATATTTGATTTAAGTCGTAATGTAATTTGTTTAATGAGTTTATTTTGGGTTTCATAACCTAAAGAAATTTTAAATTTATTAATTTTAATAATACAAAATGCAACGTTATTATCTTCTTTTATAATATTTTCATAATTAATATTTAAATAATTAATATTATATAATAATGTTTTCGGATTGTGAAATGTTAAAATATCAATCTGTCGTTCTTTTTCTTTAATACTTGAAACATCATAGAAATTAGCAACCCTATTAATTACTTGTCCACCCTCATCATATATATTTGTAATGAGTAAATGTTGATAATATTCCTCCCCATTTTTTCTTTTATTAATAATCTCACCACGCCAAAATCCATTTAACTCGATAGACTCCCACATTTTATTATAAAATAATTTATCATGCTTTCCAGCACTTAATATTTTAGGATTCTTTCCAAATACATCATCTATAGTATATCCAGTAATGTTTGTAAATTCAGCATTTACTTTTACTATATTATTACATTCATCAGTTATAACAATAGCATTAGTATTTTTTTCAAATAATTTTCTATATATTCTAAAACTTTTATGTTTTTTCATATATTCGTTTAAATCTAATATTATTTTATCCAGTAATATTCTATCATCATTGGATATATTATTGGAATATACAACAAATAATCCAATAATGCGGTTTCCAATTGTTATAGGTTGATAATGGAAATCTTTATAATTAAATTTCATCAATGAGTGGATGAATTTTGGTTTTAAATTATCACTATTTAAATAATCAAGTCCATTTTTCATATTTATATTTATAGTATGTAAAAATTTAATCCCAGGTCCGTGTGAAAATTCTGGTTTAATTAATCCTTGTCTATCAATAAACCCAATCCAACAAGTAGAAAAATTTCTATATGAAGTAATATATTTGCAAATCCCTTCGAACAAATAGTCTCTATCTCGGGCTTCGAGTAATAATTTATATATTGAAAATTGTAATTTATGTTTGGTTATATTATTTTTAATAGTTATTAATGATAATACAGAAATACTAGATAATGTGATAATTAATTCAACAATATTAAAATTATTAAAATTCTTTAATATAACTATTAATAATATTATTATTAAAGAGAGTTTAAAATACATCGTTTGCCCTGATCTAAATCAATATCAGACAATAATCCTTTGTATTCTAAAATTCGAATTATTGCATCATCAATTGATGAATCATCATTATTGAGAGTTTTTTCAAATGGAAATACTAACCATTCAATTGGATTTTCATATAGTGCATAGAATTTAATATTTGGATTTCTACTCAAGATTTTCTTTCGAGTTTCACCAGAGTCTATAATATCATCAATAGCGATATCTGCATCTTCAGCTGTTTGTACTAAGCTCCAATATTTATTAATATATAATAAAACAGCATATGCACAAGCAACTCCTCCTCTTGGAACTGGAAATATTTTTAATTTTGCAGTATTATTTTTAAAATCATTATTGATTTTATATGCAGTATAAGCGGCAGCTTTCAATAACTCAACATGTGAAATTTCACGTTTTTCTTTCATTTCTCTTTCTCACTAAAAATAAAAACTCTTTATTTAATTATTAAAAGAGCTCTTTATAATTTATTATATTAATGCTAATTTTGATAATTGATCCGCTAATTTATTTTCATCTCGCGGCACCCAATAAAAACTAACCGATTTGAATCTATTAATTAATCTCATTACTTTTAAATTCATTAGTTTAAGTTCAGGATTTCTAACTTGCCATTCTTTTTTACATTGTTTAATTACAAGTTGAGAATCCATACAAACCCATATTTCACTAATTCCTCTTTCTAAACAAAGTTCTAATCCAATAATAAGACTAATATATTCTGCAGTATTATTAGTCCCACGACCTAATTTTCGCGAAACTCTAAAAATCTCTTTTCTTGGATTTTCTAAATAACAGACAACTCCAGCTCCTGTAATTTCACTAGGATTGGATTTATTTGTAGCCCCATCACAATAAAGTAAATATTTCATCAATCTTTCTTTTTCTTAGCAAAATATTGTAAGAACATAAAGTATGGAATTAAAAATGGCCAGAATATAATTATATATATAAAATTTTTATTATTTTTAAATTTAGTTGCATGAAATAACATCCATGATGTACTAATCCATAAATATATAACTATAAATATCATATTACTTTACCATTGAATTTATAGGGAATTATTCATAAATGCGGTATTCATTAATTGGAGGTGGTTTATTCACATGTCTAATTAGAAACAAATTTCCTCTTAAATTTTTATCAGTCTTACTTATTCGAATTAGGTCTGGATCATTTTTACACTTCAAATTAAATGTAGGGATGATACCTAATGCAGGATATTTATTTATATAATAATAATGATCTGTTTCGCGCTGTACTTTAACATATATACTCTCAGTAATTCCGTAAACCATTAGATTAAGGTAGCTCATAAAATTAGTATTTGATCTATTAATTTAAATAAATAAGATATTGATATGATATAATCGATATAATTAATATCAATTTCAATTCCAGAAGAATGAATATCAACATCTGTTATAACATGTATAATAATTCCGCCGTTATTTTTAACAAATTCAGCTTCATTATTGAATCTAATATTATTTATGATAAAATTCTTATCATCATATTTATTAATTTCATATTGTAATGCATTTACCCAAATATCCTCATTAGTTAACCTCACTCCACATTCAATTCCTAGAGTTTGCATTAAATAATGATAAATATTATTTTCAACCACTAATAATGGAGTTATATTTTTAATTGGATTAGTAAATGATAATGTGATAAAATCTTCATATTTTTTATAGATATATTCATCAATTTCAAATTGTGTTAATCCAATGATCCTTTTCATTGGATTTTATTAAATTATCCAGAACATGATATACATTCACTTTTTTCAGGTTGTTGATCGTTTAATGTAATAAATCTCCAATAGTAATTAGCTTTAATTCCAGATTTCCAAGATTTGAGTATGAATTGCTTAATATATGGAGCAGTTATTAATGCTTTACCATCATCTTTCATAATTCGTAAATCCATTAATGATTCAAATGATATGCCAGCATCTATCCATTTTTGCATTTCTGCAATATAATTAATCATATTTAACATATTATAATTATTATATGCTTTATATCTTAATGGATATTTTGATAAATATGGTGGCATTACTGCTACTAATCCATTAGCACTATCATCATAATGTAATAAGTTATATGGTGGGAGTATACCAGCAACACATCCTTGAATCAATCCACTTGTTGTATTAGGAGCTGGTGAAAGTAATTGACTATTACGTATTCCATATTGATTTAGTTTATTTTGTAAAGAATCCCAATCAAACAAATTAGAATTTTTCTTATATTTATTTATTTGATTTCCATTATACCATTCAGAATCTTTAAAATATGAATATGGTCCATGCTCTTTCGCTAAATTAATAGATTCATCAATTGTATAAAAGCAAATTCGCTCAAACGTATTAGAAAGCATGCCTGAACCGTATGCACTTTCATAAGTATGTGAGTTTTTAGCTAAGAAATCAACCAACCCCATACACCCAATTCCAATAGTTCGATATAACGTTACATGTCGTTCTGAATCTTCAATTGGATAATCACAAACATCTAATATATTATCTAAAATTCTAACACTAAGTCTAGAATATTTCTCAATTTCAAGTTGTTCAATATTTGCTAAATTTAAACTCAATAAGCTACAAGTATGCCAAAGATGTTCTTTAGTATTTGAAAATGATTCCGTACATAAATTGACACATAATATATTTCCACTATTTTTATTTGGATTATTACGATTAATAGTATCAATATATGTTATATATGGTAAACCAGTTTCCACAATTGTTTCAATTAATTTTTTAATTAAATAACTGGTGTCGTATTCCTTTACCAGTTCTAATGAATCTTTATTATCTACAATTGTCTGATAATTATTAGTATCATTAAAATCTAATTTTAATTTAGATTTAACTTCATATGGATCAAAACAATACCATTTTTCATTATTTTCTAAACGTTTAAAAAATTCATCAGAGCATACTAATTGTGGTTGTATATCAAAGCACTTTTTTCTTGGGTCTCCATGCTCTATTTGAAGTGAAAGAAATTCTTCTAAATCATAATGCCA
>Ga0233420_10000109_pt1 | contig 36305 bp, 52 predicted proteins | sample Watercolumn_Mata_4_FD_183009 | JGI IMG/M metagenome (GOLD analysis project Ga0233420, IMG submission 183009) | Freshwater microbial communities from Lake Matano, South Sulawesi, Indonesia - Watercolumn_Matano_2014_102_MG | ecosystem: Environmental > Aquatic > Freshwater > Lake | place...
GAATCGAAGACAGCGGGGAGGTAGGCTCAGAAGCAGCCACCCTTCAAAGAAAGCGTAACAGCTCACCCGTCAAGATTCTTGGCGATGTAGATGGACGGGGCTAAGCAGGTTACCGATACCGTAGACATGCTTCGGTTGAAGCATTGTAGTAAATAGGCGTCTTATCTGCGGAGAAGCATTCTCGTAAGAGGGTGTGGAGCGGATAGGAATGAAAATCCTGGCGCAAGTAAGATCTGATCTATATGAAAACTATAGATGCCGCAAGAGCAAGGTTTCCTTGGCAATAACAATTAACCAAGGGTTAGTCAATCCTTAGTCATACCTTAATTGAGTATGATGAAGGGCAGCACGTTAATATTCGTGCACTTCTTATTATTCACTTGACGAGGACGCTTTGGGATACGCAGGGCTCCGTGAGGGGCTCTGGCAGAGAAAATTGAGGATTGTAATGAAGTGAATCAATCCAATCTGCCAGTAAACCTGCAGACTCCTTGAGCCCGTGAAACACTTGTCAAGATGTAAGAAACTGTACCGAGAACTGACACAAGTGCTCTGGTTAAGCAGACTAAGGCATGAAAGGACAAACTATTTCAGGGAAATCGGCAATTTGGCCCCGTATCTTCGGTATAAGGGGTGCCTATATCTGTGCTTTTCGAAAGATTAAGTGCAGAAGTAGGTTGCAATTACAAGGACAGCTGAACTGTTTATTTAAAACGTAGCCATCTGCAAATCCGAAAGGATGTGTACAGGTGGTGAAACCTGCCCAGTCGTGGTTTCTTAAACCCTCTTCCAAGGGGGCTAAGGTCCATGAAACGGCGGGCCTAACTGTGAGGCTCTTAAGGTTGAATAACGCGCAGCCTTATCAAAATCTGACTATATGCTGGGACATCCGAGCATATTTGGGTACTTGAGAAAGTAAAAACCCCAAGTTGCGGACAATCAGCAGGAAAGCCTAGAATTAGTATAACTAATGAGTGACAACAAACGAAAGGTTTATAAACTAGTGTTTCATTAGAAAGACATGGAAAATAAAAAACCTAGAAGCCTGAACGAAGTGATAGGACAAGTAGTCGTAGATAGTATTGGTGTAGGAGCAGGAGCAACTTTGACTTATTTCATAGGTAAATGTTTTGTAGACCCCAACGGAATGGATTATATTAGTGTAAAAGCTATTCCAACATTTATGAGTTATTTTGTATTGAGTGATTTTTCATTTAGGTTGGGAAGTTTTATGACAGAAAAAAGCTCTAGTAAAAATAAAACCTAAAAAGACAAAGATAAGCCTAGCGATTATAAAAACTAATTCTAGAATCCTCAGAGACTGAACGTCGGAGATAAGCATTTAACTGCTTATTAAGTTACAGTCCGAACTGCATGGCGACATGCAGAGTTCAGAAATTTATTTCTGATATAACAAATTGAGCGTAATACCTTGTCGTCTGAATGGCGACTTGCACGAATGGTGTAATTGGGTTGTCACTGTCCCGAGATAGAACCTTCCGAACGCACTGCCCGGCGCAAATGCCGGGGACGCCTAGAGGGAAGCAAAGACCTTGTGGACCTTCACTGCAGCTTGATATTTTATTTTAAAAGCGATTGCCTAGAGTAGGTAGGAGAGATGAAGCGTAGTTTTGGCGAGGCTGATCGACAATGTAACACTACTTAATTGCTTTTAAACTAATCATCCATATGGAAACAGTGTCAGGTGGGCAGTTTGGCTGGGGCGGCACCCTACCGAAAAGATATCGGTAGGGCTCAATGACAAGCTCATCCGACTTGGAAACTCGGAGTTGAATGCAAAGGTAAAAGCTTGTCTGACTGTTTTCCGAACAGCATGGAAAGCAGATGTGAAAGCAGGACTTAGCGAACCTTCGATGCTCCTTAATGGGGCACGAATGTGACGAAAAAGGTACCCCAAGGATAACTGGGTGGTCGCGCCCGATAGTTCACATTGACGGCGCGGTTTGCTACTCCGCTGTCGGCTCTCCCTATCCTGGCCGTGCATAAGCGGCCAAGGGTGTTGGAGTTCACACATTAAAAGGGATCGTTAGCTGGGTTAAATACGTCGCGAGACAGTATGTATGTTATCTGCTAGGCGTGTTTTTGAGTGAATGGAACGAATCACCAGTACGAGAGGAACGTGATTCGGTTGCCTCTGGTAAGCTGTTCTCACATGGGAGGCAGCGCAGCTACGCAATGCATGGATAAGAGCTGAATGCATCTAAGCTCGAAGCCATCCGTAAAACGACTCAAACAAGGCCCCCGTAAAACACGGGGTTGATAGAAGTGGGGTGTAAGGTCCAAGACACCGAGGATTTCAGCCCGCACTCACTAAAAGCCCTAACATAAAACACAACGCGAAATACTACATCGCTTTATATCATATTGATGTTTATTTTATGTTAGCTTTTGAAGCTAATAAACTTTATAAATAACAGAATTTTATTAAGAATATCAAATAAGGGTTTAAAAATGGAGCCTAATACAGAAGGAGAATTCTTGGATTTTAAAGATGTAAAAGAAGAAGATCAGATCCATATAGTTGCATCTACACAACAAATTAGAAAAATATTAAATTTAATAGGGAATGATGTAGACAAAAAAGGATTCATTATTGACTTAGAAACAAAGAAAAGAGTCCTTACTCCAGAATTTGAAGAGATTAAAATTAAAAATTTAGGAGCAGTTCTTCCAGGCTCTAAGATATTTATAAGAAAAAATATCGCAAGTTTCTCACAATATCTTGTTGAACATAAGAAAAAATAAATTCTCTTCTTATTTAAAATGGATTATAATCTTATCGACAAATTAATAGATTGGATTTCAAAAAAGATACTAGGTAAAATATTTTTTCCAGAAGATAAGACTGTTTTGACTAACAAGGATAATCAACTTAGTGTAATTAATAACAATGGAGTTATTATTTATATCCCTAGTAAGGGATATGGTATTGCTAATATAGATAATTTACCCCCCGAGTTAATAAAAATATTAAAAGATAGTCTTAGTAATTTACCTTCTTCTTCTCAAAAGGCTACAATAGTAAATAGAGGCTTCCATGAAAAAATGTATGCTTTTTCAGAATTTTTTGAAGAAGGTGATTCCCCTTTACAGCGTATTTTGCCATATTTGAATAAGGAATTTGAATCTATCTTAAATTTGTCAGAATATGTAAGAAAGCTTTTAGGTGTAGCAGACCATAATGAAGCCCAAAGAGTAAAAAGTGATATAGATTTTGAGTATGGAAGCAAAGGTAGAAAATTGTGTAACCTTTATCTTAGAGGCTATATTAATAGGGTATTAGAAGATTATGCTTACAAAATAATAGACTCTTCAGAACTAACTATAAAAGAAAAAGGAGATAAAATTAATGATTTGATAGAGAAAATACTGAACAATTCAGATTCAATCTTTTTTGTTTATAGGGAAAAAGACGAAAGAACATTTCAAGCAGAAATTTCAAAGAAAATTTATTTGAATAGAGAGTTTATAGCTATTCATGCAGGAGGAAAAACTAATATAGGTATAGCTAAAAAGATTATAAAGAATTTAGAAGATGAACCCAATTTTAAGTATTACCAGATTAAAGTTAATGAATATTTTGATAAAAAATCAAATTGTCCTTTAGTAGATATTTATCTTCAGCTCGATAAAAAAAGTTGAGAGAGTAGATAATTTTAATAACCTCTTTTCTCTTTCTTGTTATGGTCTTCCCGCTTGGCAAACACCATTCAAAAGAGGCAAGGGAAAAAATCCGAGAAGCCCCATAACCCTTAGAAAGCTTTATAAAACCCTGATTGATATTATAATTATATACAAGCCCCAGAATTGCTTCGGCAACTCTGGGTTTTTCCAAATGACAAGGGTTTCTATTTTTATTGATGGCAATAATTTCTATTTTGGGTTAAAGAAAGTCTTTAATGTATACTAGGAAGTATATAATAAATTATAATAAATCCTTTAAATTTGGAACAACTGAAAGAATCATAAGCGGGGTGCTATACTGACTGTGAGCAGTCTTTAAGACAGACTCGCTGTAGGTATAGATTGCTTTTTGCCCCCCACTTATCTCTCTATTCAAATTCTTTTTCTGTAAGTATTTTGTTAGGCTTCAATTTCCCGCAAAAAGTCTGATATGCAAGCTTATGGGCTCTTGATTTTTTGCCTATCTGTTTGGAGATTATTAATTTTTTATCAAAGAATGGTTTATCCTTCCTTAGTTCATTCAATAAGTAGTTCTTTATGTCCCTTCCATGTTTTCTGTATTCTTCATCAATTATGATTTGTTTGTCTTTGTCCAGATAATCCTTAATACAATGATAAATGCCTCTTGCAAGAATTTTATATCTTGCCTGCCTCTTCCCCATCTTTTTTAACAGAGCGACTTTCAGGTTATGGGGAATCATTACTGTAAATTGCTCTTTGTTGCTGAAAGCGATAACAGTATCCCCAGAATCTTCAATCTTTCCACTTTGGTCAACCTCAATCTGCATTTCTTGGCTTGTTCAATTAAATTAATAAATGTTTTTGCTCTCCCTTTACTATGTGGCAAAAAGGAAAAAAGCACACCAAAGAGCAGAAATCAAAAATCCGCAAGTCAGCCCTCTCCTTCTGGACAAAGCCCTGCAGGAAAAAGTTTTAATAACTAATTCTCTTATTCCCAAATCATGGCACTCAAGGGAACCCATCTTTCTGATTCTTACAAGCAAAAAGTAAGCAAGGCAATGAAGAGGTATTATAGGATTCATGGAGGGCACAGCAAAGCCGTAGAAAAAAAGATAGGAGAAGGGGTGAGAAAGCATTACAGGAATAATCCTGAACTCCGCAAAAAGCTCGCTAATATAGTCCATGAAAGATATTTGAAACATCCAGAGATACAGCAGAAAATCAACAGGAAGATAAAAGAATGGAGAAAGAAGCATCCTGAACACAGCAAGAAAATAGCAACAGCATTGAGAAGTACTGCAGTTAGGAAAAAGATAGATAGGGTTATCACGGCATGGTGGAAGGACAACCCAAACGCAAGAAAAAACATCTCAAAAAAGGTAAAGCAGTTCTTTATAAAAAACCCAAATGCCTTCAAGGAATTCCTAAAGCACGGCAAAAACCCTCTTAAACCACACCTCAAAACCCTTCAAGGATTTTTAGTAAGAAGCTTGGGGGAAAAGCTCATTGCGAACTTCCTGCGTGCACATTGCATTCCCTGCCTGTATGAGTCAATATCATTAATGATAACAAAACCGCCATATAAAGGTAATATCTGCACCCCTGATTTCTACATTCCACAATGGAATATATTTATTGAATTCTACGGCGGCTACCCCCAAGCGTGGAAAAAGAAGGTCCTGAAGAACAAAATATACAAGGCACATAAAATTCCTGTGCTGGCGATAACGCCTGCGGAACTGGAGAATTTGGATTACTACCTGCTGAGAGAGGGAGAGAAGCTGAGTGAGAGCAGGGTTGCCAGAAATTTTAACATTAGAAAATTGATTAAATGATTATTTCCTAATCAATTTGACCCATGTTAAATAAAAAAGCACCACTGCTACTAAGAAAGGAGTGGATATTATTTTATCAAATATTTCTCCTTTAATAAGCCCAAAATTGAAAAAACTTAATAATGGTGCCCCTATAAAAATAAATATAAAGAGATAAAATTCCAATTCGTTTCTAAGTGAAGGAACTATCCTACCTTCTATTACTTCTACTTTGTACAATAAATAAACTATCCCTAAGAAGTAACTGCCCAATAATAGCATATCTGTTAGTGGGTGTATTAATTTATACTCTACAAAATAACTGGATAATTTAATTAATGAAGAAGTCAAAATAAAAATAAAGAAAGTAAAATAGGCAATCTGTCTGAATTCTTCTTTATATTCTTCCAATTCTTTCTTAACTATTAGGATAATCTCTGAAACAAATATAATCAGAGCCCCTAAAAGAGCAAATAAACTCACAAAAAAATCAATATCTAATATGAGCCCCATTTTTCTTCTTCAGCCTTATCTCCCCTTTCTTTGCCTTTGCCTCAAGTTCATCCCCCTCATTAAAACCTGCTTCTTCTATAGATTCTTTAGGTATAACCACTTCAAATTTCCATTGGCTCTTATCCTTTCTAGTATAATGTTTCTGTAATTTCATATTAAAAATACTAAATCTAATTATTTAAAATTATGGGCGCCGAAAAGTATTTAAATAGTGGGCGCCCACTAAAATTAGGGTATGTAAAGACTGCTTCATGCTTGGATTTATCCTTTCGGGGCTCATATTCTGCTGGATTGACTTGATTTGGCAGATAGTTTCAAAAGGAAAAGGTTAAAAATAAACATGATTAATCATAAGGATAAAAGAAGAGGGAGAAAAATGGAAAAAGAGAAATCTATTAAGGATTTTGTAAATAAGATTTTTTGTGAGGATTCTATAAAAAAGCTAAAAGAGATTCCAGCTAATTCAATAGATTTGATCTTTGCAGACCCACCATATAATTTACAGCTAAAAAATGAGTTATGGCGACCAAACCAAACAAAAGTAGATGCTGTTGATGATGACTGGGATAAATTTGATGGCTTTGAAGAATATGATAAATTTTGTAAAGACTGGCTTAAAGAATGTCAAAGAGTCTTAAAAGACACAGGGACTATCTGGGTTATTGGTGCTTATCATAATATTTTCAGAATAGGAACAATAATGCAAAATTTAGGTTTTTGGATTTTAAATGATATTACTTGGGTTAAATCTAATCCAATGCCTAATTTTAGAGGAGTTAGATTTACTAATGCAACAGAAACTTTAGTTTGGGCTAAGAAAAATGAAGAAGCAAAAGGTTATACTTTTAATTATCAATTTATGAAGAAGTTTAATGAAGGCAAACAGATGAGGAGTGATTGGTATATCCCAATTTGCAATGGTGGAGAAAGATTAAAGGATGAACAAGGAAATAAAGTTCATTCAACACAAAAACCAGAGACTCTTCTAAGATATGTTATTCTAAGCTCAAGCAAAGAGGGAGATATTGTTTTAGACCCCTTTGCAGGAACAGGCACAACTGGAGCAGTAGCAAAAAAATATGGTAGAAAATATATCTTAATTGAAATGGATAAAGGTTATTGTGATTGGATTAAGAAAAGATTAGGTTCTATAAAAGATAGGCAAAAATGGTTAGAGGAACATAATAAATCAAACTAATTTCTTATTTCCTTTTTTAACTTCAGTAAATATTTTTTCTCTTATATTATCAAAATCTTCTTCTAATTTCTCGCTAATTTCTAATAATATTTTATCAATTTCTTGGAAAGTAATGTCTAAGTCCAGTTTTTCAAATAATTCTTTTGAACGCATAATATTAATATGCTCTTTCAAGTATTTATTATTATAACGAATATGTTGATTGAAGTAATATAAGACAGGAATGAACTTTGATTTATTTTTTATTTTAAGTTTTCTAACAAGTCCAGCAAAAGTTTTTAGAAATTTCCTGTTAATATCTTTAAATTTGCCGGTGTCGTGGTCATCATTATATTTTAATTCAACATAATAATATTCCCCTTTATCATTCTTTAAAATCAAATCAACATCTCCAGTTTCCTTAGAAAAGGTTAGATTGTCATCATTTTGATTTTTAAAAATTATATCTAGAAGTTCATTAAACTCTTTCTCTGAATACTCTTCATGATGGTTAATATATTCATCTATTTTTCTCTCGCAGTTTTTCTCTAATTCTAATTCTATATCTTTTTCTCCCGAAACTTCTTTTATAGTTTCTGAATTTTTTGATTCCTGCTGATTTATTATCTTAGTTAAGAGAATTTCAATAAAATTACCAAATTTAATATTCAGAGATTGTAAAAAACCACCAAGAACCCTATATTTTATAGGAACAAAATGTGTTTTATTCTTGTGTTTTTTGATTAGATTTTTAACTTCTTTATCAAATTCTTTTTCTCCACCTAAAAGTTCAATTAAACTATCTTCTATTAGTTTTTGAACTTCTTTATTATCCATAAAAAGTAAAGAAAACTCAGATTTTTAACCCTTTCCCTTCTTGCCGCCCCCGCCCCTTACTCAATGTCTGCTAAACGGAATACCTTATTAGAATTATCCTTTCTTTACTATGATGCCTACCCTTTTATGGCAGAGCTCATGCTCCTTGCTGTTCTTTTCGTCATAACCCTTGTTCTTCCTGTGCCACTCGTTATGCTCTTTTTGGGTGATAACCATCTTTTCTTTGAGTTTTTTGTCCATCTTGTTATTTAGAAACCCCGATTTTTAACCCTTTCCCCAGAAACCTTCCAAGGCATCCAAATAATCTTTATTCAAGCCGCCAAGCCTGAAAATAAGAACCTGCTTAACCCCCTCTTCCCTTGCTATCTCTATATATGACTTGATTTCTTCAGGAGTTGCTATCCATTCAAAAGGTGAAACACCCCTCGCTGTTAAGCCAGTTTCAATTATAAGATTGTCTCTGTATTTCTGAATATATCTCCTGATTTTTCTTTTTAATAATTTAAGAAAAAATCTTTTTCCTATCGGCTTTTTGAACATCATCTTTAATTTATGATTTCCATATGTTTTGGTGTTGTAAGCCAAACCCAAAATTTCGAGTAATGATTCTGGGGCGTATGCATACTCTGCCGTTATGATTCCTATATTATTTTTCTTAGCATTAACAACAAACTCTGTGATAATCCTTTTATTCTTGAAAGAATGAATAAAATTCCTGGAAATATTAATCAGTCTGCTTCTTGGGAATTCCAAATCGAGCCTTATCCATATTTTTCCCTTCTCTTTTCTGTTCTCCAGTTCAGAAAATATCCTTCTTATTGCTTTATAATCTGCAAAGGGGGAAAACCAGTAGCCCTCACTTATGCTTAGTAAAGGCCAGTAAACAAATTCTACATCTTTTTTTATTTTTTTGATGTAATTCCTTAATTTATAGAATTCCGATAAACTCCTTGCTGCTATCTGGACTCTAGTGCGTTTTTTGATTAAGTTCAGTTTGTTAAGATTTTTTCTGTTTGCGAACTCCTCGATAAATGTCACTGATAAACCATGTTTCATTTTTTCTGTAAGGAATGGGAAATATAAAAATCCTTCCCCCTAATTCTTAATCCAAAACCTTTTTAATTCTCTTTTCCCTCAAATAATCATGATACTGCAGGACATTCTTATTTTCTCGGGAGCATTTTTAGGCTGCTTATTGGCAATGTTCCTCGACTACAAAAAGGCGGTAAAGGATATCAGCGGATGGATATTTTCAGTTATTCTTTCATTCGCTGTCTTCGGGGTTTATGAGGCGCTCGTTTCGCTTGCCTATATGCCCGCAGTCATGTCAGGTATTTCCCTGTTCGGAATCTCGCTTTTCATAGGATTCTCAATAAAGGCACTGACGAGAAAGTTCTGGGAGATAATAAACAAGGGATAAGGGAGATTGTTTTGACTTGTCTATCTTAAACCTTCTTGTTCCATCTTGACATTATAAACGCAAATGCCTGCGAGCATTTCTCGCATAAAGTCCTCTCATCCTCTTCCCTGTTTCCGAGCTCCTTGCCGCAAATCATGCACAAATAATTGTGAAGGATAAATTCACCTATTATTCTTTTATCATCTTGATTAGCACAATCACTCATTTTTAATCTTCTCAGAAATCGCCTGAGTTGTTAGATATTAGTATCCCTTTAAAAATCTATCCATAAAAGAGTTATTGCCTGATCTAAAATTAAAATTCCTTAGAATATTCAATGATTCCTGATAATTTCCTTGATGAATTCCCAGAATCCAGCAGATGCTCGGCTTTCTTGATTCCTTCTTCTAATGAGACAGCACCCTTGCCGAGGTATATCCCCGCTCCAGCATTCAATACAATGATATCCCTTCTTGCCCCCTTCTTCCCATTTAAGATATCTCTTAACTCCTTCGCATTCTCTTCTGGGGAAATGCCTGAAATATCCTCTAATTGGTATCTTTTAAATCCAAAATCTTCTGGTTTGATTTTATAACTTTTTATTTTCCCATTATTTAATTCACAAGCAATTGTTTCATCTGTATTTGATATCTCATCCAAACCAGCGCCATAAACCACTAATGCCCTTTCCAAACCTAATTCTTTAAGGGCATAACAAAATTTTCCGCATAATTTTTCGTCATAAACACCAATTAATTGCGCCTGCGGATTTGCAGGATTGCAAAGAGGGCCTAATAAATTAAAGATAGTCCTCTTGCCTATTTTTTTTCTTATGGGTGCCACTCTTTTCATTGCAGGATGGAATCTAGGGGCAAGAAGGAAACCAAAATCAGTTTCCTCTATCATCTTTTTGCAGTATTCGGGTTCTAAATTAATGTTAAAGCCAAGGGACTCTAATACTTCTGCACTTCCGCTTTTTGAGGATACTGAGTAATTCCCATGTTTTGCAACAGGGATGCCAGCAGAGGCAGTTATTATTGCCGCACAAGTGCTTATGTTGATTGTTCCCTTGTAATCCCCGCCAGTGCCGCATGTATCAACCAGCATTTTAACATTTGGACTGATTGATATTGCTTTTGATTTCATTCCATTTACAAAACCCACCAGTTCATCAGCAGTCACTTCCTTTTCGTTCATTGCAATAAGGAAATCATAAATCTCATTATCAGCTGCATCTTCAAGAATATTTGTCATTGCAAGATAGGATTCATTTCTAGACAGATTCTTCTTTTCCTTTATTTTTTCGATTAATCCCTTCATTTTTTCAATCTTAAAAACCAAGAAAGACAAAAAATTATCTTTTTTGCAGGGTTTCCTTCATGAAGGCAGTCCCTATTAACACATAATCTGATATTTTCTGCCTGGCTATCATGTCTGAATTCTCTCCTGAACCGTATATAACATTATAACCCTCTTTCTTGTATTCCCTGCATAATTCAATCGCCTTTTCCCTGTTTATTTCACCCGTGTTCAGATTTCTTGAATTCACCAAAATCATTTCTTTATGCTTGAATTTTTTATAAGAGCCAACCTCTATCAAAGGCAAAATACCCCTGACATGGCAATAATCCCTTAATCTTTCTAATTGTGTTCGTGGCAGGTATTCCGCTAATAGCAGGGCATAATCTATTCTGGTAAATTCATCTATCTGCCTTGGTATCATTATGAAATCCTTTCTTATTATTTTTTTCTTGCCATACATCTCCCTTGCTTTTTCCAGCATAGGAATGCTGCCTTTAAACAAACTGCTTGTATTTACCGCTATGATTGGATATTTTCCAACTCTCTCCAAGTAGTATTCAAGGCCCTTGCCATTTTTTGCTTCACTCATTTTTATTTCAGGAATTATCATCTTCTAACAACCCAAGAAATCTATAAAAATTTATCTTTTCCTTTTCATAACCCCTTCAAGAATAAAAAGGATTCCTATAAGAAGCACCGGAAAAGAAATCAGCATAAAACTTGAGATTGAATTGTAGGCCCTGAAGTGCAATGTGAATAATACTGCAAGAATAACAAATGCCCATCCCCCTATTTTTTCCCATTTCCACGCAATAACCAATAGTATTATCATGATAAAGCTCGGGATAAGATGCATGAACAGCCCTATGATTGTCCCCCAGAAGCCATAATCTCCCTCGAAGATATCAAGGGCAAACATGGAAATAAAAAGTATGAACAGGATTGACAAAATCCTTGGAGTCCAGAATAATAGCCTTGGAATTTTGTTTCTCTTATATTTATTTTTAGGGCTTTTTTTCATCTTTTTTAATCTCCTTTTGTTTTTTGCCTTTCCTGTATTTCAGTGCAATCCTTAATGCGTGAATAAAACTGAAGAATGCGCCGATTATGCATGCAATATACTCTATGAATATGACGAAAAGTAAAAAGCTGAACCCTATAAGCAGTATATTAAGGAAAAAGCCGCCTGTCCTGTTGATAAAGAGAAAAACAATGTTCGTAATAATGAGAGGTATCAGCAGATAAGGCAAAAATGGCAGCGAGAAAAACACGCCGAGAAAAAATAATGCAAAAATCAATGCCGCGATAACCGCCTGTATCTGCAATGTGTCAATCTTTTTCATTTTAGTCCTTTTCCAAAATAACGTCTCCTGTTGCTTTTATTACCTGCGTTTCTTTTGATTGTTCAGATGAGCTGGACGACTGGGACTCCTGTATAAGGCTTGAGATGTCCTTTACATTAAAAAACATTTTCAATATGGCATATCTGGGCTGTATCTTGACGCCCTCGCGCCAGAACTTTGACAATGCGCCGACAACGCTGAAAAACTTTCCTGGGCCTTCGTCTATCCTGACACCAACCCAGTACGGCCCTTTAATCTCATTCCCGCCAAGATTGCGGTTGAAATAGTGGATTAGCCAGTAAAGCGAGTTGTAATCGACATTTATCGAGATGTCCTCTTTTCCCTCAATGCTGTCTGATATTTTTATGACATCCTCCTTGTTTACCCGAAGATATTTTTTTATGACTGCCTCATCACCATCATAGAGGTAAAGCTTGACGTCAAATGAGCCGCCGTATTTATCGGCTAACCTGTTGACAAGCTCCATCTTGCCCTCGTCAGCCCTTATCCTTGCGACATCCTTTGCGCTCGGCCCGAATGTCCCCTGTTCTGACATCTTGTAATTTATCAGTCTCTTGAGGAGCTCCTTGTTCGGCATATATGAGTATTTGTAGAGTGTTGTCCAGTATTTTAATTCAGTCCCGTGCACAGGAATCTTCTTTTCCCATATCTCAAGGTGAGCATTATCGTCTGAATAGTTGACATCAATACCCTCAAAGCCGTCGGGCCATTTCTGCATTCCTGCGCATAATACATTATTGGAAACTTCCTGGTCATTTACTATAAGTATGTCAAGAACTTTTCTTATCCCCGAAGTGCCGTGAACCATCTTTTCTGTATCATTGCCTATAAACTCCTTGAAATACCATGTTGCGAATTCATCATTGATAGATTTCTGGAATGCCTTTCTTATCTTAACCAAGTCCTCTATTCTTGACTCGCAGTCTGTTTCCTGCTTGTATTTGCTGAGAGACTCGAAACGCTGGAGTGTCGGGCCGTATGCATTGATGTATATGTCATTATAGTAATCCTTCTTGCATATGCCCTCTATTTTTAATTCGCCGCTTGTCATGCTCTCACATCTTTGGATATCATTGCATTCATCTTTGCATATCTCTTTGGGTTCGCATACATCTGCACATTGCTGTTCTGTATGACATGACTTTGTGCAGGTATTGGTGCATGTCTCGTTATTATAGCATTGCGTTGTGCAGTTTGTGCTGTTCTCTCCAGTGCATATATCATTGCATACCTGCTGTGGTGTGCATACTGGGTTACAAGTATCACTGCAAACCTCTTTGTCCCCACACTTATTATAGCACTGCTGTTCCTGCTTGCATACGGGCTTGCATTCCTTGTCAGGATAGCATCTTGTTTCATTCTCCTGCATTATCTTCATTGTGAAGAACTTATCATCCCCCCTATCCTCTCCATTTACCCCAAAAGCATTCTGCATTAATTTCTCGCAGTCATTTGCATTCTGCACTTTAAGCTTTATAGCGATGAACTCCTTATTCAGTGAGTCGAGCTCATCACTTGCATTTGAAGTTGCGGCAGATTTTAATTTTATCATAAATTCCTTGATATCATTTGCAAGTTCCTCATCACTTACAGCAGACTCACTTGGCTTTATGTCATAGCCGATTGTGAAGTATGCCTCTGCCTCCTCTTCCCTTGTCTCATAATACTCTCTTGTATGCATGTAGAAGGGATTTGCAGTAAAGACGATGTTGAAATCCTTCGCGGCAAAAATCTTTTCATAAAACTGTCCGCCCATTTCCCCTCTCTGCTCCATCATCTTCCTTTTTTCAATGCCCGTTGCCTTTTTCTCGTCAAATGCGGTTTTTATTTCTGCCTCGGTAAATGCCTTTACATTGCCCTTGTCAAGCTCTGCATACATCTTTTCAAGGGAATACTCTATATAGATTATCAATCTCGCGGCATCAATACTTCCAGAATTATACTGACTGGCATAGGACTCAATCTCTGACATCGAGTCCTTAATGGATGCATTTGCGAAAGGCATAACCAATAAAACAAATGCACTTACTGCAAATAGTATCCCTATTCCCCCGCCCCTCTTTTCCATTATTTATTTCAGGATAATTCCATATAAAAACCTTGCCCTAAAAAAATCAATTGCAAACCCAGCACTTGTAGAATGGGCGTGCCCCGAATATTACCATTGCAGCGAAAAACCACCATACATTTGTCTTGTAAACCCATGACATTGTCACAGGAAACATTTTCAATATAAGAAGAACCGCCGAAGCAACAGCAATCTTGATAAGCTGCATATCCCACATATCAAGTTTATGTATTTTTTTATGGAAATAACCTATTTTTTCCTCTTTTGCCATATTTTAGTTAATAAAAAGGAATATAAAAATCTAACTCTTTTGTATATTTTTATCTTGTGATTTCTAAAAATGAAAAATTATTTCCCCCCCATTTTAAAAAATTTGATTATCTCTAAAACAGTGAGAAAACCATAAAATAAAGAACCAATACCAGTAGCCCAAAATAATAAGGTGTAGGGTTTTGCAATTGTCATAAAAACAGTAAAAGTTGTTAGAGCAAGCCCAAGCATATTCATTCCATCTTTTAGATGTTCGTTCATACTTATTCACCTCCCAAAATAAGTAAGAATCGATAACTTAAAAGCTTGCTGATTTGTTTTTACCCGAGCCCTGAATTCTCCATAACCTGCTTTCGCATTTCCTTTATGCTTTCTTCAGAAGTGGAATCGCATCCGACTCTTCCTAATTCCATGTTGCCTTTCTCCTTCTCCTTCTGCATGCCCGAGACAATTGCGTCAGTCATTCGCGGGCCCCATACCCTATGCATGCATGGCCTGCACATATCAACAACAGAATTAGATTCAATCTCTGCTTTGCAATAAATGCATCTCTTCACCATTTTTTTCTCTTTTTTGAGATATTTCTATATATCTGATATTTTTAAATCTTTTTATGGGTATGGTTGAATAATATGTTTTTCCTGCAATTGTGAAAATAGGTTTTAAATCAAAATAATTTTAAAGATACGGCTGCTTTTATTATTCATGGCTAGGGAGGATAGTAAAACAATTCTAGAAATTAATTCTTATATTAATTCAGATTATCATGTGAGGGAACAATCCAGACTGCTTGAGATGTTTGACAGGGTTGTGATTGATTCAACATGTGAGGGTCATATCGAAGTTGAGGAGTGGTCAAATCCGGATAAAGAAGGAAGATGCAGACAGTTCTCAAGATATAGATTTATACCGATGTTAAAATTAGTGCAAACTGTAGATTCAAAAAATAGATTGCCCGAAGTTCAGTACATTCTTGATGGGAAGCCAGTTTCACTGCACGAGCTTATGGTGGGTTATAGGGGCGTTGGTAGTTTGGTATTGTTACCCTCCGAACAACTTTATGATAAAGCACAAAAAGGCAATCTTAAAAAATTAGATTTTCAACCAGCACATCTGTACTTTTCAGAATTTAGCGTCAATAATAAAAAAACTGAACAATTGGAGGAAAGATTGAACAAATTATATTTGGCGTATCAGCACTCAATACCTATTTCCATAATGAAAAGGAATGGATTTTGTTTTCCGCCGATGGATTTCCTTGTTTACGATGATTATGACATGGCTATCGAGCATAGGGCTGACGGGTTTAATACAATCAGCAGGTCAAATATTTCAAAGGAATATGGTTCTGTCGAGAGATACTGGAGCAGTGTGATAGATGAAGTCATTGAGCTCCAAAAAAAGTCATGGGGTATCTGGAGAGAGATTGGGGAGCTATGTGATTATATCCTAAATAAGTAGTTTTTATTCCTGATGGATGCTAGATTTTCATTCCGCAAATCTTTTAAATGCAGAACGCCTTATGAATAAAGCAAAAGGGGTTGAAAAATGAGAAAGGGAATTTTCTGGACAGGCTTTGTCGTATTTGTTCTTGCGGCAATCCTTTATGTCTTCTCGGTGTCAGAATACAAGCAGCCCGCAATAATAGGAGAAAACGAGGCAATATGGCTAAGTTTCGCGATGATTGGGCTTGCTGCAGCGATGATTGGGGCAATAGCAAAGCCGCCAAAAAAGGCAGTAAGGAAGGCAAGAGCCAAAAAACGAAGGAAATAAAGCCGCCATAAACCTGATGAAAAATGAAATCTAAAAAATCATCCAGCAGGGCATGTATTCTTTATACTATTGGCGGCATTGTTTCAATACTCCTATTTATGTACTCATTTTATTTTAATCAATATCAAACTGCCTCAATCTGGGGAGCTTTAAGCACAAGCCTTTTCTATTCGGCTGTTGCATCCAGCACCTCTGATTACGCGAGGAAGTTTGCAAGGATATTGAGCATTGTATTTGGAATTTTCGCATTGATGATTCTTATTTATGTTATCCTGCATTCTAAGGGCATGATTTGAGCATTGCTATCATAACAATAATTTTAAATAATACAAAATTCTCTAATTAACATGCCAAAGGACAAGCTTAAAGCAGCATACTCAAAAGATGAGCTTGAGGCGTATCTCCTGCATGAAAGAGGGCACTTTAATGTTCTTGGCAGGACTATGAGCGCTGTTTACTCGTTTATAATGATTCTTATCCTGTTCCTCGTTTATCTTATGGTTTTATTTTTTGACAGGCAGCAATATGCTCTTATGTGGGGCATAGTTCCGTTTATTTTTCTTTTCCTGCTGCTTGGAATGCTGCTTAACTGGACAAGGGAATATTATGCTGATTACTATTCATGGGTTCACTGCGGCAAAAAGCCCCTTATCTCGGCATTGAAAAAGATTGACAAGTTCAAGAGGTCAACTATGTTAAAAAGCCTGATGAGAAATTACACCCATCCGCCGTTAAGCAGCAGGATAAACCTGATTGAGATAACAAAGAACTGATTTATTTCTTTAATTCATCTCTTGCGCGCCTGTAAACCGCGAAGGGGTAGAACTCTTTAGAATCCTTCTTAACCTCATCCATCGCCTTTGAGTAAATCTCATTTGCCTTCTCTTCAGGAATGCAGAATTCCCTTATAAGATTTATTTTGTTTTGCTTATGCATCTGTTTCTCGTATCCAGCGTCATAAACACTCCTTATCCTGTTAAACCTATTAGAGATTTTTTTGTAAAAACCCTTTGCATACAAAAGGCAGGAAGTTCCAAGCAAAATATTCCCTGCAATACCCAAAGGGGCAGAAAAAAGAAAAAAGTATTTTGCGGCTTCAGAATAATTCTTGTTAAGAAAATGCCCGCCGCCTTTGTAATATGCAATATAGATTGCACCACCCTTTAATGCAAGCCCCGCAACAAGGGCAGTTTTCCTTATAATCCCCTCAAGGTTATTCTTTGGCATTTTATCAAATAATTAAAAATTCAGATTATTAAATCTAATTGGTGCCCCCTTACAATATCTGTTCATGCATGTCCACACTAACATCCTAAAAATTTAATTATCTATCATAAATTTGTGCAAATCTTAATTTGAAGAGTTCCCTAAATTCATTCAGGCTATAAGTAGATATTGTCCGTTCAATATCGCCTTCATTTGCTTTGCTCTTATTATTCACCAGTGTAATATGCATTACACCATGATACTCTTCCGCGAATGTGACAGGAAACTTCTCGGACATTCTTTTCTGCATTCTCATTATCTTTTCATGAATTGGTTCGCATTCATAATAAAGTTTTTTTAATGATTCCTCGTCCTTTTCAGTTTTATACTGTTTCTTTTCTATGGCGTTCATAGCCTCAAGATTATCTTTGTGCAGGTCTGTAATTTTTTCATAGTCAAGCAGCGTCTTGGGCCTGAGCATTTTTATTCGGTAATTTGTTTCAAATAGCTTTTTCATGGAGCCTTTTGGCAATACAAATGAATCATCCATCGTGCCATTGAATGCTTCATTAATGATATCCTCTGATAATCTTTCTAATCTTTCGAACTTTTCAGGACTAAAATAAGTTTCAAGTCTCTTATATGAATAATCTGATTTGTATGCCTCTGGCTCGTTATACTTATGGAGCATAAATTGTTTTACTGCTTCATGATAGCCCCATACCCTTCCCTGCTCATCCTTAAGAATATTCCCTTCCTCATCTTTGGCCAGAAATTCCTCGCTTTGCTCTTTATGCCTTAACTCCATATAATTGTCTATTATGCAACTGAAAAGGCTATTTACTAGAGCATACTCCCTGAAGAATTCTTCAACATTCTTTCTTCTGACGTTTACTTCAGGCACATTAGGGATAATACCTTTATGTAATCTATGCTGGGGGTCTCGTTTTGTTGCTTTTGTCTTTTCATGTTTAGGCGGTAAAATCTGTGTTTCAACAACCCTCGTTAATGAATACTCGCTATTCTTATACTGCATCAGACCCGCAACAACATTTTCTATCTCTTCGTCAAACTGCATCTTATAGATGCTGTCAGCTTCTTTTTCCTTTTTTATCTTAAATTCCTCGCCTTTCATTCTTGCGAGGTGTCTCATTACTGTCTGCCTTGCTACAACAAAGAATTTGTAATTATAATATCTGCCGTCAAAACCAAGATAATTCCCATCAAATTCTTTGAATAAGGGGTTTATTTCAGATAGTGCATTGAATATTTGCCATTCTCTTGGCGCAAATGTCTCCCCTTCTAGCCAGTTTCTTACTGCTGTTTCACTTATCTCAATATTTTTATTGCTCAAAAGAGCAGAAATATTGCTTATTGCTTCGTTATACTCCAGCTTTGTAAAATCATCTGTCGCTTTTGTTATAATACTCTCAAGGGATTCGTTGTATCTATCCTGTTTTTTTAAAATTCCGCGCCATAACTCTGTTCTCAATAGGGGTATAAACTCTCCTTTCACATTTTGCTCTGAAACCCGCTTCTTTGCATGCATATACCTCTGGCTTAAATCAAGATAATCCTCTGCCTCATCTAAGGTTGTTTCAATGTACTCATTGCCGAAGCTAACCAAATCACCGGGGTTTAAGTCAATTGCTTCCTTTATTACATAAATATCATCCTTGAAATGAACATCAATACGCTTCTCCAAATCAAGTATCGTTGTGCCTAATGTAGTTTTAACAAGCAGTTTTGATTCAGTCATTTTTAAAATTCTCAGAAAAAGCTCTGAGGTACTATCACCTCTCCACCAATTCAATGTTAATCACTTTATAAATTCTGCGACAAAGCTTCAAATAAGATTGAAGCTTAAAAAGGTTTTATAAATAACATTGAATTAGGGGGGTTATGGATGACAGGTTTATCATCGCGTCAATGAATGAAAGCAAATCAAAAGAGATTGCAGACATACTCGGCAACAGGACAGCGAGAAAGATTCTTGATTATCTTGCAGACACCAATGCCTCTGAGAGCGACATCTCAAAAAATCTGAACCTTCCGCTGTCAACTGTCCATTATAATGTGCAGAAATTACTGAAGAATAAGATAATTGACGTAAAGGATTTTTTCTGGAGCGAGAAAGGCAATAAGATTAATATTTATACACTTGCAAGAAAGCCGATAATAATAGCCCCGAAATATTACAGGGGCTATGAAACCTTAAAGAGCATACTGCCCGCGGTTATTATCGGGGCGGTATTCCTTGCCGCGATATTCACAGTTTTCTATAATTATAATCCTCAGGACATCACTAATCAGATTGCAGGACAGGGCAATCTGAAAAAATTCTCATCGTATTCAGAGCTCAAGGATTTTATAAAACAGAATTCAGAGGCAGGATACTATAATTATGGCTTGAGGGGAATGGAAACCACTCTAGCAAAGAGCACAGACACAGGCGTTGCCGCCCCTGTTGCTTCCGGCACAACTGCAGGCGAGTCACAGAATGCAGGGGAATTCTCAACGACAAACATACAGGTTGAGGGAGTGGATGAGGCGGACATTGTGAAGAATGATGACAAATACATATATGCTGTTTCAGGCAGCAGCATTGTCATTGTTGATGCATTCCCTGCGGAAAATGCAAAGATAGTCTCGCAGATTAACATCTCAGGGAATATACAGGAGATATTTGTCAATAAGGACAAGCTTATTGTCTTCGGGCAGGAGCAGGAGAGATATTACTCTGTAATGGGGGACATTGCAGTTGCTAAAGTGGGGATAATGCAACCAAGATACTACAATCCAGAGTCATTTGTAATGATTTATGACATATCTGACAGGAGCAACCCTGTGCTTTACAATAATATATCAGTAAACGGAAATTATCTCCAATCAAGGATGATTGGCAGTTATGTTTACTTCATAATCAACCAACCCGTTTATAATTATGACAACATAATACTGCCTAGGATAACAGAGGCAGGCAGTACAAAAGAGGTGCAGGCATCTGAAATCTATTACTTTGATGTGCCCGATGAGTCTTATATATTCTCAACGATAACTGCACTGGATATTGACAGCAATGAGATATCAAGCAGGACATTTATGATTGGCTATACGCAGAATATTTATGTCTCGAAGGATAACATTTACTTAACCTATATGAAAAGGTTAAGCACAAGGTATTATTACGAGAAGCTTATTGATGATGCTTACATTCCAGTTCTGCCGGCAGATTTGGCAGGCAAGGCAAAAGAAATCAGGAATTCAAATTCAACCTATTACACTAAAATAGATGAGATAGGCAGGATACTTCAGGATTATTCAGAAACCCTTGATGTTGATGCAAGACTAAAACTGCAGAATGATGTTCAGGACAGGAATGAAAAATTGCAGCAGGAAATCGCAAAGGAAACAGACAAGACAGTAATGCACAGGATTTCAGTAAACAAGAATGAGATAAGCCACGAAGCGCAGGGCGAGGTGCAGGGCTCTGTGCTGAACCAGTTCTCTATGGATGAATATAATGATTATTTCAGGATTGCAACAACAAGCGAGTCGTGGAGGACAGGAGAGCCGTCAAAGAACAATCTTTATGTTCTTGATATGAATCTTAACATAAAAGGAAATATAGAAAATTTGGCAGAGGGCGAGAGAATTTATTCTGCGAGGTTTATTCAGGATAGGGCATATCTTGTAACATTCAGGCAGACAGACCCATTGTTTGTGATAGATTTGAAGAATCCCGAGACTCCAGCAGTTCTTGGCTACCTCAAAGTGCCAGGTGTTTCAGATTACCTGCATCCATATGATGAGAACCACATTATCGGAGTTGGAAGGGATGCAAGTGAAGAGGGCAGGATAACTGGCATGAAGCTCTCATTATTTGATATAACCAATTTTTCAAATCCCATAGAGATTTCAAAATATATTATCGGAGGCAAAGGAACATATTCCGAGGCATTGAATGACCACAAGGCATTCCTTTTCAGCAAGTCGAAAAACCTTCTTGTTATTCCTGTCACAATATATGAGGAATGGAAATACGAATTCAATGGCGCTTATGTCTTTAATGTTGATTTGACTAATGGACTGCAGTTAAAGGGAAATGTGACTCATCAGAATGAGAGCGCGAACAAAAGTGAATATTACTATCCTGAATGGCAAAATACTGTAAGAAGGGCATTATACATGGACAATGTTTTATACACAATTTCAAACAAGATGATAAAAGCAAATAATCTTGACAGCATTGAAGAGATAAACAAGATTGTACTTCCATATAAGGAAGAGCCAGTAATCTATTATTAGTCATTTAGTAAAATTATGTTTTTGTTCTGCTCGCAACCTTTAAATAATGCAAATGATTAATCTACTGGATGGCGAAAAAGAGGGTGAAAAGGCATTCTGTCGGAGGGGAGATTCGTGATGCCCTAAGAAGTTTTGCTGGATTCCTGAGAAAAAGAACAGGAGAGGTGAGGCAGGAAATCGGCATTATGAAGAAAAAATCAGCCAAAAAGAAAGGGGCAGAACCCCAAAAATATCCCCGCAGGATTCGCGGCTTTTTATTGCCCCTCATATCCGCCTCTTTCGGGATATTGTGCATTTTTCTTGTGATAGTTATCCTGAATGCAGTCAATGCAAATGTTGACAACCTTTTCATCAAGACGCTTACAGAATTGTTATCCGCAAATCTCTATCTCCTGTTCGGGCTTGCATTATTTTTTGGCTATGCTGATTACCTTAAGTCAAATTTCAAGAGGGTTTACTGGATTATAGAGCCGATAGCAAACAGCATGGCTATAATAGGGATTATTGCGATTATCGTGATGGCATTGAATCTTTTTACTCCATATTCAGAGAATAACTTCTTCAAGGTATTCGCAAATATCCTCTATCCAAATCTCGAGGGAATATTCGCATTTTTCCTCGCTTTTGGGTATGTGACACTGATTTTAAGGATAATTTTCAAGGGGGCGTATAAAATCGGAAATGAAGAGATTGTATAGATCCTCAAAAAATAAGATTATTGCAGGCGTATGCGGGGGAATTGGCGAGTATCTTGGAATTGACCCAGTGGTTGTGAGATTGGTGTGGGTTATTCTTACACTCGTCTCATTCGGCTTTGGCGTTCTTGCTTATCTGATTGCATGGATGATAATACCAAGAAATCCAAAGCACAAGTGGTGAAGACACTTTAAGATTCTTCTGCCTTTTCCTTATCCTCTTCATTGACATCAAGCTTGTTGATAATCTCGCGGAATTCAAACCACTTTTCTGCAGGAATTCTTGTTCCCTGCTTTGTAAATCCAGTGTATCTTTCAGTTGTCATAAATTCTCGTATTGTCACTCCCCTTTTTCCGCCGTAGTCATCAACCCTGACAACAATGTCTGTGTCATCGTTCTTTTTTATTCTCCCTATCTCCTTGTCCATTTAATCCCTTTAATTTTCAGATTTAAAAACATTGCTATATAAATTTAGAAAAAATTTATAAAACTATCTTCACTTGGGATACAAAGAGGTGGTAAGCCTCACGCTTTCTCGTGGGATTTTGGTAGTTAAATTGTAACAGCATCGTAATGATATGGCAATAAACAAGAAAGAACTTGAGGAAATAATAAAGCTTATGGAAGCTGAAAGCATTATTGAACTTGAATTGGCAGATAAGGAAGAAAAAATAAGGATTAAGAGATACGGTAGCATAGAAGAGATTGGCAAACAGAAAATAATATCTGAGTCTAAACCCAAAATTATGCCTGCCTCTGCTCAACCAGTCAAGAAGCTGGAAGAGAATTTTTATGTTCTGAAATCCTTTATGATTGGAAAGTTTTGGAGATCAGACAAGGAAGGTGGCGAGCCTCTTGTAAAAGAAAATGACAAAGTGGAACTTGACCAACCTTTAGGAATAATTGAAAGCATGAAGAATTTTATGGGAATTAAATTAAACGAGTATTTAGAATGCCAAGGCAAATTTGAGAATTTTACAGGCAAGTATGGAATAATAAAAAAAATAGAAGTTGAAGATGGTGCAGATATTAACTAAGGTATGCCCCTTTTTATTATAGAGGCAGTTAAAGAATAAACAACAGAAAAGAGGGGGAAGGGAAGGGTCTCAAAAGAGGTATGAGGTATTTAGAACGATTATAGCAGCCCTTCCTTCCTTCTTCCAAGCCAGTGCATTCTTTCCTTAAGATTTAGCCAGTTAAGGCAATTCTTAAGTATGAGGCCTTGATACACCCTATTTTTTGTATCAAGGATTTCATGAGTTCCAAAAAGTTTCGTATCAGTACTCGCAACTTTTTTTATCACCATTTTTTCCTGAAATGCCTAAGAAAAGGGTATATAAAGGGCTTGTGAAAATATAGTATAGAAGAGAGTTCTGAAACTTAATTTCATAAGCTTTTTAAAAGAATTTTGTGGAAATTGAGTAATGGTATCACCATTCAGTCCGGAGACTGTTGAAATCATTCTAAGCCCTTACTGGTTCTATGGAATAGACAATTTTTTTGACATATTTGCAGTATTGACAACATTATTCATATCTTTTTACAGCTACCAGCTTTACAAGTTCAGCAAGAAATCAAATTACAAATGGTTCAGCATCTCGCTGCTTCTTATCTCATTGGCATTTGTTGCAAAGATACTTACAAGTGTAATTATCTATTACCCCTCGATTGCAGTTACCACTCTTGGCTGTTTCAGTGTGGTGTATCGGATAATGAAGCAGTCAAATATACTCTTCATTTTGGGACAGCTTTCTTACAGATTCCTTATGCTTACTGGATTTTTTGGCGTTTACTGGCTTGTCAGCAAATCAAGAGAAAAGAACAAGATTCCTTTGATGCTCTTCCTGCTGTTTGCGACAACAATACTCAGCGCGTATGCATATCCTGCATTCAGCATGGCGATGGTAATACTGCTTTCTCATATAGTGTATTATTATGGTGTAACCTACAGGAAGAACAGGAACAGGAAAACTGCCCTTATACTTTGCAGTTTTGCGCTTCTGCTCATGAGCCAAATAGTTTTTATATTCTTATTTCTTGATTTAAGCATGTATGTTGCCTCTGAAATCCTGCAGTCAGCTGGTTACCTGCTCTTGCTTTACAGCTACTACTTGATTGTCAAAAAGGGATAAAATGGCCAAAAAGAGACGCACGAGAATTGACATAATTAACGATATACTGAAGGTTATATCCGACAAAAAGGGAAGGATAAAGCAGACCCATCTGATGTACAAGGTTAACCTTTCGCACAAGCTTATGCGCTCTTACCTTGAAGAACTCATATCAAAGCATGTCATAGAGGAAGTCAAGGACAACAATAACATATACCTCATAATAAAGGACAAGGGCAATGAGTTCCTTGACAAATGCAGGAAGATGAAGGAGTTCCAAGATACGTTTGGGTTGTAAAAGAGTATTTATACAAGAAATTATTTCCTTTCTTATGATAATTTTAGGAGTTCCTGCTATTTGGTGGGGCATTCCAACAATCATAATAATCTTAATGTTTAATAAAGAAATCCACCATTTCTGGCTTTGGTTATTTACAAGATTAAAAAGAAAGACGAATTAACGCACCAGAGAATTTCTTTCACAACCTTTAAAAACCATCAAAACAGCGTTTTTGGACTTAATCTAAAATCGTTTTAGGTTTAAAATGAAGACACTGCTTAGCATACTGGAGCATTTGCATGAAGTAGCCCACGATGGCGGAGAGAAACTCATAGCTGATGCCGTATACACCAAAAGCGCCATTAAGATAAAGGGGGGGCATGGATTGAATGACGCGCAAGATATAAACATCTCATATGACAAAAACAAAGCCATCCATGACTTGCATGAAACCGACGAGGAGATTATTGCGAGCATAGAGCATTTGAGGAATAAGGGCTATTTTAAGGGAACAAAGTCGCTTAAGGAAAGAATAAAAAAATGCCTTGAACCCTATGAAAACAGAAAAATAGAAGCGGGAAAAGAAGAGATAGACCCTAATAAGATAATCAGGGTATTAAAGGAAAATAATATCACGACTGCCGTTGTAAGCTACAAGGATGTTTTATTCTGCCCAAATGATGCAGAGATGTGGAAAAAGTATTCTCCTAAATATATGGAAAGACTGATATTCTATGCATTTCCAAGGACAAGGGCAAAAAAGGCATTGGAAGAGATAGCCCCGATAATAGGCACGCCTGTTTTGACTAGGGGAGGCAACTATAAAAGGAATAAGTATACAAAGTATCACTCAGAGAACTATAAAATCAATGCCCCAGATGGCTTGCATGCGAGACCATCTGCGCAAATTGTAACATTAGCCAACAGGTATGAAAATTTAGACATATGGATAAGGACTAAAAGCAGGGAAGCGAATGCAAAAAGTATAATGTCTATGTTAATTTTAGAAGCCAAAAAAGATATACTGAAAATATTATGCAAGCCTGCGAGTGAATCATTCTATAGGGATTTGGAATCAATCACATACGCAGAAGGAAAACCCCTCTTGACAAGAGTAAGATAAATCCTATTTCCCTTTCTTTTTGCCAGTGTTCTTCCCCTTTAAAACCAGTATAATGAAATACATTATCCAGAAAATGCTTGCCCCGAAGAGTGAGGCGGGAAAATCCAGCTTTTTCATTACAAGATAAGAAAAAATATTGTAAAAGGCAAAAAAGAGTGCCGCAAGGACTGCCGCAGCAATCATCTTTTCCTTTGTGCTTACAGGTTTTTCCGGCATTTTTTGTGATTAATCAAGCAATCTGCCTTTTAAATAATCTTTTAATCAATTGCAATAAAAGGATTTATAAATAGTTGATAATAAGCGTAATTATGGAAAACGAGGGCAATAAGGAGTATGTATGCCAGAAGTGCAAGGATACAGGAAAAATTCTTACAAAACAGGGAATGCAGGTTTGTTTTGACTGCCTTCAGGCAGGAAGATTGGATGTTCATTCAAAGGAAGTCAAAGAGACAAACATAAAGTGGTGATTTAGAATTCTATAAAGCTGATGAAAGGTTAATCAATTCCAACTACTTATTTATCCTTGAACTAAAAAAAGGTGCTATAACTCTAAAGTAAAAATAGATATAAACCAAAAAAAGTATTCCCCCAACTATTTGAGATAAATTAGGTTTTTTATCAAATAAAAGATAGTTAACTCCTTGGTAAATTATTAAAAGTATAATCAGTGAAATAAGATAGCTGTTAGTCCAAGAAGCAGAAAAAACTTTTACTTTCCTTTTTTTAAGATGGTATTTTAATAAGCGCCCAGATAAGAACCCAATCAAAAGGATAATTGTCAAAATTAGCAATGGATTATTTATCATAAATGTTTCTATATTCATCACAATTTAAATCTGCCTATTAAGCCCAATTAATGCACCAGAGTAAGTTTAAAGCAAAGTTTAAAAACAGGAAACAACAGAATTCCTGATAATATAAGGGGTGTTCAGGCATCTCAGCTGTTTCTGAGTGGTTTGGCATGGTGAGAATAATAGACAATAGAATTGAAGCAGCCGAGAGGCGAAAGATCCTCGGGGAGCTTGCAGGGATAATCGGAAAAGAAATAGAGAATACCAACCTTAAATTTTACAGGGTGGATGACACAAAGTATTTTAGCTCTTTTCATGTATACAAAAGCAAATTTGGCGGATTGCTTGGGCGTATTCTCGGGAAAAGGATAATGAATATAGAAAACAGCATCTGCATGCTCAAGGTTAATCTCAAAAACAATGGTTATATGGGACTCGCAACGAGCATTGCCAGCAAGCTTGAAGAGGAATATTGCAAAAGGCATAATAAATTTTTGTCAGTGGATATAGAATATCGCAGCAGCTGATTAAAATGAAAGAATACACCACTTCACAGAGCCTGGACACATTGCTTTCCGCAGTCCGGAGGGATTTTATAAAGTACCACATAGAGACAGGCAACGGCGTTTGCATGCATGACAGGTTTATCAAATTATTGAAAGACGGCACTAAAAAAACCACGATAAGGTATTCAAAGGGTGCTATCAGGGTGCCGTGCATAAGGGAAGCCAACCTGATTGAAACAATGGAAAATGACAGGAGTCATAGGGAATATGTGGGAACAGTGATTATTGAAAAGATTGTCGTAAAAAAATTTATGGAACTGACAGAGGAAGACGCCCTGAACGACGGCTTCAGCAGAAAGGATGATTTAATCAAATTCCTGAACGAAACCTATGGGAAAATTGCCCAGATGGCACCTCTTGCAATTTACCACATAAGAAGAAAATGAAATCATACAAAGAAGCACAGCTTGGCAAAAGGGAAGCACTTGATTTCTGCACTAAGGGATTTCATTATAATGACAGTATAAAAGAGAGATTGCAGAAATATAAAATAGGAACAAACAATACCCTCGATAATGCATTGATTAAGTTTTACAGGACAGTCAATGAGTATGGAAATCCTGTGCCTATAAGGATAAGGAAAGAGGAAGGAATGTTCAATCTTGAAAAATTATTAAATAAAATAAAATTGTAAAAATGTTTAATTTATTAAAGAGAGTTAAGGAAAAGGAAGTCAAGAATATTTTTGAAGGACTTTTGGAAAACGGCGGCGAATATTTTGATGGCAGTTGGATAGAAAAAAATCTTGATTCTATAAAAAGGATGTTTGTAAAAATGTCTAATTTGGAGGTTTGGACTAATGCCGAGGGCATCAACACCCCTTATAGAAAGGATTATATTAAGGATATTGTGCTCTCAGATAACAAAATGACGTTATTCTCAAGAAATGATGCAGTAACCCTGAATATGCCTTCTGAAGGCTGTATCATAATTGAAAAAGGTGCTAAGAATAATAGATATGCAATGTACCTTTACGGAAAAAAAGATAGCAGACCATCTCAAATAATTCTTTCTTATCACAATATATAAACTATAAATTGAAACATAAAAAATGGTAAATGCTGTTGTGCTTGCCGGTGGGAAGAGCAAGGTAACTCTCGAGGACTTATTAAGCAGGGTTATTGAGCTGCCTTTCTACAGGGAGGTTTATCTCTTCGGGACATACAAGCCGCTTATCAAGGTTGGCGGCGAGATAGAGGGCATCAAGAAGATGAGACCTGCAATAGAATACCCTCTGCATGCCCTTGTGACTGCAAAAAACATAGAGGATATAAATGTTGTGGGCGAGAAGGAAAAACTTGAGAAAGGGCTTGATATAAACTTGAAAACATATTCTGAAAGATGCAACATAATACAGCAGGTTGGAAGCTTGAAGGAAAATGCATTGCTTGGCTACAATAATTTCAGGAAAAAAGGGCATACATTATTTATAACAGCCGATGCCTCTTTGCTGGCAAGCGATGAAATAGACGATTTTGTAACAATATGCTCCAAGGATTTTGCATCATATGACGTTTTCTATCCGATAATAAGCAGGAAATACCTCCACAAGTATGAGAATGAATTCAGGAACAGGAATTATTTCTGGATTAAGGACGACATAACAGGCGAGAAGGACGAGTTTATAGCCAAGGGGATGCGGGGCTTTAGAATCTCGAATATGGTTATTGCAAATCTTGATGCGATAAAAAATCTTGATTTTGTTGATTTTGCTTACAGCGCGAGAAAGCTGAGAAATCCCCTCAATGCTATAAAGCTGCTGGCGACATTCTGGGACGAGGAGATAAGCTATGTCAAGGGGACATTGACGCTTTCTGAACTGCAGGACAAGATGTCGGGTGTTCTTGGAGCAAGATTCAAGTTTGTTCCGAGCGCTTATGCCCGCTCTTCCCTTGACTTGGATGCATACTGCGACAAGGCAGGGATAGAAAAGGTAAACGGCTATCACGCGCATGCAAAGCTCAACAGTTAAGCTTTTAAACTTCTTTTCTATAATAAAATTAGGCAAGCGGCACAGCTGACTTTCGGAGCCCTCGCTGAAAAGGCAAGTTTCTCGGAAGATGAGAAATGGGTTTCTGAGGAAGGTCCGCTCACACCTGCATTTGCAGGAAAGAAGCGAATCATTGAAAGATGATATGCCGCAAGGCATTGCAACGCAACAGAAACGGCACAGCCCCTGTTGAGCTATGAATCATGCGAGAAGCTTTGAGATGGGGGATATGATGAAACGGGCGCCATCGCTTGTGCAACCCGCAAGGGGCTTAGTCAAATGTCAGCATATCGGGAAACAAGGTTCCTGTCTCCCTCGAGAACAGGAATGCAGCTCCCGACGTAACAAAAAGTGGCCTATGAGCCGCTTGCCTATTTTTCCTAAATTAAAAAAGAAAGCTTTTTAATGTCTTTTTTCTTACCTATAATATGAGATTTGTAGCATTTGCGGCAAACCCCGTCGAATTTTCTGTGACAACTTTGACATCATTGTTATTCTCATTTCTTTTCACAAGGCTGCATAACGCCGCATTGAAACTTTCGGGAGAATCTGCAAGGATTTACCTTTTCTTTTCATTGACATTCCTGTTCTTTTTTGTCATCAACTTTGTCCTGTTCATGATATTCTTTTTTCATGTTGAGGATATGAGGAAATTTTTCCTGAGCCCCAAGAAGGTTTTTGTGATTGTTGCAATGATGCTGTTTCTCTCGTATGTGTCATCATTGCTTCACCAGTACACAACCGAAGTGCTCGGGCAGTTTTCCCTTGTGACATGGGTTTTCTTTTCCCTCTCGTTATTCTTCCTTATCCTGTTTGCGGTGACATTTATTGCGATGGTTCTTTCAATAGCAAACAGGATTTTCTCACGAAACATTTAAAAGTTAATCCCCCTTTTTCAGAAGCGGAGCGGTAGCTCAGAGGGAGAGCACATGGCTGAAGATGTAAGGGAACTACGTTCCCTTGACACTCAACCTTCCTTTTCGAGAAGGTGGAGAGATAACTCATATAGAAACCATGGTGTCGGGGGTTCGATTCCCCCCCGCTCCATTTTTTGTTTATTCTTTCAATATATTAACATAAGTTTTATAAATCCCATATCCTATTAAATAGTGAAAATGGCGTTTAAAAAGAGGGCTGCTCTTGAGATGAGCATAGGGACAATTGTAATAATTGTCATTGCTGTAACGATGCTTATTCTTGGACTGGTTCTTGTAAGGACAATAATGTGCGGTGCTTTGGTAACAAGCATGGATTTGACACAGAAAATGCGAGACCAGATAAACAAGTTATTTCAGGAAACAGGGAATGATGTTATAATGTTGAGTGGGCCAGGCGGGATAATAAGCATCCCCCCAAATGAGCCGTCGGGAATATGGTTTGCATTCAAGCCCCAAGTTGAGACAGAATACAACTACAGGTTTGAGGTTTTCCTGGCAGACCAGTATAAACGGCCTCCTTACAATATGCGGGAAAAGGATATAGAGGGATGGTTTAAATCCCCATTGTCGGGAAGGGAAGTAGTCGGTGTCTCGGGCAAGGAAAAGAACCTCATAATTGCCCCCCCAAAAGAAACGCCCACATTCAGCTTTACGCTGAAACTGAAAATTAACAACATTGACAGGGCAGAAACCCAGGTTGAGGTAAAGAAGCAGGGCTGGGCTTACAGGGCTTTCTGTTAAATCATTTTAAGAGAAGAAATTCCGATTCTTGTGCAACAGAAATATTTAAATATCAAAGTTAACTATAGTGAACAAATCAGAAACCAAGGTTAACTTAAAAAATGTTTGAGGACATAAGGGCAATATTCAGAAATGACCCTGCGGCAAGGGGCATTGAATTTTTGCTTTACCCGAGCTTGCATGCTATAGTCATACACCGATACCTCTCACACCCCCTTTACAGCATTCATATCCCGTTTATCCCAAGATTAATTTCCCAGATAATGAGGTTTCTTACAGGGATAGAGATTCACCCAGGCGCAAGGATAGGAAAGGGCTTTTTTATTGACCATGGCATCGGTGTTGTGATAGGCGAAACAGCAGAAATAGGAAAAAATTGTGTAATGTATCATAATGTGACATTAGGAGGAACAGGAAAGCACAAGGGCAAAAGGCATCCCACAATAGGCGATAATGTGCTTATAGGAACGGGTTCAATCCTGCTTGGCCCGATAAAAATAGGCGATAACGCCAAGATAGGGGCAAATACATTCATAATAAACAGGAATGTGCCGGATAACTGCACTGTTGTCGGCACGCCCGCAAGGATAGTAAGGAAAAACGGCAGAAAAGTAAATATAAAAATTGAGGATATTGAAGACACGGCAGCACAAGAAGAATAAAGTTCATAACCAATTTTAACCCCAACAGATTTTTAAATAACCATCCTCTTCTTATAATCATGAAATTCGGGATGATGAATAACCCCGCTAAAGATTTAAGAGAGGAAATAAAATATGCAGCAAGAAATAAATTTGACTTCATTGATATTACACTTGAGGGAAAGGCAGATTACGAAAATATTGATATAAATGAGGCTAAAAAAAGCCTGAAAAAAAACAATCTTTTTGCGGTAGGCCACACATCATGGTATCTTTCTGCTGGGGATGAGTTAAAAGAGTTTAGAGAAGCAACAATCAAAGTAATGAGGAAAAATCTTAAAATTTTCTCAGCTCTTGGTATCAAACTTGTCAATATCCATGCCTTTACTTTTACATCTTTCCTAGGGGAAGAAAAATTATTGAAAAATTTTATCGCTTCCCTGAGGGAATTGCTGAAAGAAGCAAAAAAATACAATATAGACATTATGATAGAAAATTGCGAACCAGTAACAGATATTGGAATTATAAGCAAGCTAATGAAAGCCTTACCAGAATTAAAGCTGCACCTTGATATAGGCCATGCAAATTTGAAATATCGAAAAAACAAGACAGAAGAGTATTTTAAAAAATTTTCAAAAAGAATTGTGCATGTTCATGTAAGTGATAATTTTGGCGGTAAAGAAGATTTGCATCTCCCGATAGGAGAGGGCAACATAAAATGGAAAAAAATAGCTTTTGTATTAAAAAAATATAATTATAATAGGACAATAACACTAGAGGTATTTAAAGGCGGAAGGAAAGCCTTAATAAAAAGCACAAATAAATTGAGAAATCTATTATGAAAATGCCAAAAAAAAGAAAACAAAGATTAACCAAGGAAGTCAGAAAAACAATATCCGCAAGGCAAAAGGAGATAAAGCAGTTGTCAAGAGCAGAAAGGAAGCAGCCATTATACCTTTACAATACCCTTGCAAGGAAGAAGCAGTTGTTAAAGCCGATAAAAAAGGGGATTATTGGCTTTTACTCGTGCGGGCCTACTGTTTATGATTATGCCCACATAGGAAATCTGAGGACTTATATTTCCCAGGATATACTAAAGAGGGTTTTAATCTATAACGGCTATAATGTCAAGCACGTGATGAACATAACTGATGTTGATGACAAGATAATAAAGCGAAGCAGCGAGAATGGAATAAGACTGCAGGACCTGACATCAAAGTATGAGGGCATATTCTTTACTGACTTGGAGAAGCTTAACATAATACGCCCTGAAATAATAGCCCATGCGACACAGCATATTCCAGAGATGGTGGAACTGATAAAGAGGCTTATTGAAAAGGGGTATGCATACAAGGCCGAGGATGGAATCTATTTTTCTGTCTCAAAATTCAGGAATTACGGGAGGCTTGCACAGATTAAGCTTGGCAAAGAGCAAAAGTCAAGGATAAGCAATGACACTTACGACAAGGAGGAGGCGAGGGATTTTGCGTTGTGGAAGTTTTACACTGAAAAAGACGGCAATACATACTGGCCGACAGAAATCGGAAAGGGAAGGCCCGGCTGGCATATTGAATGCTCTGCAATGTCAATGAAGTATCTTGGCGAGAACTTTGACATTCACTCGGGGGCAATTGACCTGATATTCCCGCATCACACAAACGAGATTGCGCAGTCAGAGGCGGCAACAGGAAAAAAATTTGTGAACTACTGGGTTCATATGGGTTTTCTCACAATGCCCGAGGGCAAGATGTCAAAGTCATTAGGCAATATAATCAATCTGAATAATCTTGAAACAAGGGGATTTGACCCTCTTGCATTCCGCTATTTCTGCCTCACCGCACATTATCGCGGCGAGATAATATTTTCAGAGGAGAATCTTAATTCTGCGCAGAATGCATACAGGAATCTTAAGAACAGGATTGATGAAATAAAAAGGAATCTTGAAGTTACTGGAATAGACACCGAGAAAATCGGCAGTTACAAGAGGGAATTCATAAAGATAATAAATGATGACTTGGATATGCCAAAGGCGTTATCTTTTTTTCATAACCTGCTTAAATCAGATTACTTAGATAACGCAGAAAAATATGCGTTGATTCTTGATTTTGACAAGGTTTTTGGCCTGCAGCTGGACAAGGAATACAAGATAGAAATTCCTGCAGAAGTGAATGATTTTGTCCAGCAGAGGGAGACAGCAAGAAGACTGCAGCAATGGAATCTTGCAGATGAGCTGAGGGAAAAAATAAAGGCGATGGGATATTCAGTTGACGACACGGAAAAAGGGCCTTTAGTAAGAAAGGTTTAGGACAAATTCTTTGTTCTGTCTTCAAGATTATCCTTTTTTGTTGGCTCTGCTCTAAATATGCCTTTTATCTTGTCGCGATTGTAAACAATAAACCCGCCAGCAATAGCAACAACTGCCCCAACAGGATGTCCTGTATTGATTAGGTTTCTTATCTCTGGCCTGTTAATCTCGTTGCCCAAGCCAAGCGCATATCTTGAAACCGCAGAATTAACGCTTGTATAAACTAAATTCGCCTGTGTTGCGCAATACCCAATTATATCTTTTAAGTCCATTGCCTTATACCTCAGATAAGCTTTAAATACCTTTTTTGTTTTTAATAGATATGAATTTGGTAAGGCATTTCCTTATAACCTACATAATGGTTGTAATATTCTTTACAATAATGGACAGCTTTTCCTTTGTTAAGTTTTTTGTGATGATTCTGTCTGCATTGCTTATTGATGTTGACCATCTGTTTTATGACCTGCCTGAAAAAAGGGATTCTGTGAGGGAGATTCTGGCATACTGGTGGAAAATGGCGGATGAATACAAAGGGAAGTTTTATCTGTTCCATACAGTTGACACGCTTGTGATAGTGTTCTTCCTTTACCTGTATGTTGATACAATGTTCCTTTATGTTTTTCTTGGTTTCTTTTTCCATATAGCGCAGGACTCAATAACAAACACGAGAGCAACAAAATCATTCCTTTGGCTTAAGAATTATTCAATATTCAGTTATGTCATATCGAGAAAAGGGGAGTAAAATGCGCGCTGAATGCCTGAACAGGAAAGAGAATGAGAAGGACTGCCCCTGTGAAGATTTTAATTGCGAGAGGCATGGAGTTTGCTGTTTGTGCATAAAATACCATAAATCAAGAAAAAGCATGCCTGCCTGCATGAGATAATATGGGGTATATAAATCCCGAAGTAATTTTATCTTAGGAATTATGGGGTACAAGTAAATACCTAAAAATTCGGTATATAGAGAGTATTATCGAATAGGATTTTAACTGCCTTTTTTCCAAATTTAAATCTGGCTGAACCTGGGTCATAAAATGTTTTTCTGTCCAATTCTTTAAGGACTTGCGGTGCCTCATTTGGTAATAATTCTTCAATTTTGTCTATGATAAAATCAGTTATTTCATTTTTACAGCCATTTGACAGATTGTAGGCTCCTGCTGCAGTTTTCCTGATTTGTCTGGAAAACTCAAAATAGTTTCTTTTGAGAAATCCTGCGATTATTCTGGAAAAAGGAGGCAAACCCAAATATGAAATTAACACTTCCTCTCCTTTGGTAGAGGGGCTGTCATAAAATGGCGGAAATGTATCCACTAATACAGCCCCATCATTCTCCACAAACCAGCTGGATGGCTTGCCACTTGCTCCCAGCCTTTGTTCTAGATGTTTTGAATTATACTCCTTTACTTTCAATAATTCCATAATCACTTTCCCGACGGAAAGTTGCATATTTTCGACGGAATCCTGCTGTAGTATGTTGTATACTTGTGAATTGAGAGGTAAATATTTTTGGAATATCCTGAGGTGGTAAATTCCGTCCTGATAATGAATATCAGAGTCTAAGAAAGGCGTCTTTATCCCGGCATCTGAAAGCCTTGATAGATATTCTGTATGATGCTCCTGCATCCTCTTAGCAATATCCTTTTTAGGAGTGCCTCTTTTAGTGACTTTAACTACCCTTTCATTCCTTTTGATGGGCATAATAAATGTCCCCGCTATTAAACATTCTTGAGTCATATTGCATATGCAAAATACTAATTTAAATATTTTACTATTATATAATAGTTACTTTTGGTATTTTATCTATACCCTTAAGGAATCTGGGCGCAAGGATTAAATTTTTAACTTATTCCTGTGTTCATTGATTATGGCTGCAAAAGAATGGTATGAAAGATTTAGGTGGTTTATGACATCATCAGGAAAAATTGTTATTGGGGGCAAGTCAGCGGAGCAGAACGAGGATGTAGTAAAAAATTATATTGACAAAGAGGATATAATCCTTCATACAGCATTGCCCGGCTCCCCATTTCTTGTGATAAAATCAGAAGGCAAAAATATAACTGAGGATGATGTAAAAGAGGCGGCAATATTCTGCGCTTCATTCAGCCAGCAATGGAAAAAGGGAATGAAGAAAACAGAAATTCACGTATTTACGCCGTCTCAAATTTTTAAAAGCAAGGGCGACAGGAAAGGGACATTTAATGTTTCCGGCAGCATAAGAAAGATACAGGCAGAATTGAAGCTTGTGTTGACAATCCAGAATGGCATATTGAGGGCTGTGCCCGAATCAGCTGCAGGGGAAAAAATAATGACAATATTGCCCGGAAGAATAAAAAAAGATGATGCCTCAAGGATGATAAAGGAAAAGCTTGGCAGGATAAAACTTTCATCTGCCGAGCAGGAAATCCTGCAGGCACTGCCTGCAGGGG
>Ga0233420_10000114_pt1 | contig 35508 bp, 18 predicted proteins | sample Watercolumn_Mata_4_FD_183009 | JGI IMG/M metagenome (GOLD analysis project Ga0233420, IMG submission 183009) | Freshwater microbial communities from Lake Matano, South Sulawesi, Indonesia - Watercolumn_Matano_2014_102_MG | ecosystem: Environmental > Aquatic > Freshwater > Lake | place...
GACCAATTCAAATATAACCCGGTAGAGCCGTTTCTAAAGAAGTCCCAGTCTATTGCAAGCCATAATTGTGTAATTGTATTTCTGATAAAAACTTCATTGCTTGTTGAACCGTTAAAATATTGCCGTGCAGTTAATAGTCCTTGAATCATGAAAGAAGTTTCAACAATATCAGCTCCATTTTGACCCGTTCCAAATGGAATCACTTTTCCTGTTGTTCCATTGAACCAGTGAGGAAATGCGCCATGGAATTTTTCAATTTTATTTGCGAGGAAATCAACAATTTTTTTAACACGCTCAACACCTTCATCGCGAGTTATAAATCCGCGTTCAATACCAACAATAATAGCCATAACCCCAAACCCGCCACCGCCGCTTGTGTTTGTAATATCATTTTCATTCGGTTCATAACGCTCGCGTGCTATTCCAGAAATTGGATCACCCCAATCCCAGAAATATCTAAATGCTGCACGTTGAGTCATATCCAAAAATTCAGAATCAATCATCTGACGTGTTAAAGTTGAAACCTCAACACTCATTTGAGATTCATTATTGGAAATATCGTAAGCAGAGATTTTGTATTTGTTGGAAATTGATGCAGACCCAATCCAATCAGAAAAAAACGATCTGTATTTTTTTACATTTGTTAAAAACTGAAAAGATGAGCCGTTCCATTTATAAATTTTATATCCTGCCAGGTCAGATTCAATATTTGGTTTCCAGGTTAAATCAATATGAAGTTCATAAGAAATGGATTTAACATTTTGTGGAATTGAAGGAGGTGTAAAATCTTGGGCGTTGATTAATGTAGTTAAAATAAGTATGAAAAAGAAAAAGCCTGATGATTTCTTCATATGCTTTCTATAATAAAATACTAATCTTTATTTTTTTGAAAACCTAATCTTTTCAGACCTATGGTTACAATAGGATCTTTCATGAAATATTTCCAAACAAAACCAGAAAAATAGTTTTCGAGCATTAATACAATGGGTCCCTGGTCTATTCCTAAATAATCTAAGTTGAACCAATTTAAAGTTGGGTTAAAAGAATCGACAAAACCATATTTATTCCACAAACCTTTCGAACCATACTTTTCGTACATGTTAATTAAAGTTGGTACAGTAATTTCAGGTGCAAAAGGAATTGAACCACCGGCTGCAGTTGGTGCAATTGTTCCATCATCAAATGTCGAATCTGGTCCCGAGGTTCCGCGGGCAGAATAATCCCAAAATTCCTTTCCGTTAATATTATATTTAGAACCAGGTCCATCACAAGCAGTTAACCCCCAGGTGAGTGAATCATATCCGACCCATTTATTTGGATTTTGAACAGCATAATTTTTTTGTACATAAGTAGCTCTTCTGGAATTTTCAAAATAGTCAATATTTTTTTCCCTCATATAATTGTCATACAATCCTCGCATATCTAACCAAATAAAAGAATATTGATGAATGAATAATGAAGGAAATACAACATGCCCAACCTTTTTATTATATGGTTCGCGCCATTGATAAAAATTTAACCAAGATTGGTAGCCTCTTTCAGCATCTGGATATTTCATACCGGCTGCAACGATGTAAAGAAATAGTGCTTCAGTATATCCCCACCAGCCAAGTTTGAATAAACCTTCCTTTTCATTCCATCCTAAAGAAATAGTTTTGTAATATTTACCGGAATCAGAAGTTGTAAAATAGGACCAATCGGCTCTGGCTAAAAGTTTGTCTGATAGCTCTCGAATTTTTTTCTCTTCGTGATTATTACCGTCATAAAATTGTCTGGCAAAAATAATTCCACAAAAAAGAATTCCGGAATCAATTGATGAAAGTTCGCAATTCCAAAATCTTTTACCGGTTTTCATGTCAAGAAAGTGGTAATAAAATCCATCGTGCCCGGTCGCAAATGAATCCATGCTTTGATCTGACTGCCATAGAAAATTTAATAAAGTTAATGTGTATTGAATAGATTGGTCCTTAGTTATCCAACCTTTTTCAAATCCTAAAGCCCATATAGGAATTCCGAAACCTACTGCTGCTATTGAAGAAGGTGATTGTACTGTTGATCTATCCTTAATTAATCCATTTAATGGATTGGTTTCTTTAATAAAGTATAAGAACGATCTATACTGTAAAGTATCAAGAAAATCTTTTTCTTTTTGAGAAAGATTATAAGTTGACTTTTCGTAAGGGAGATAATTTTCGATATTTGGCTGTGCTTTGTAATTAAATGAAAGTACTAATAATATTATTGCAGTAAGTTTATTCATATTATTAAATTGAAGAAAGTTTAATTTATAATTCAAACATTTTTTAGATTCAATTATTATTATTACAATGATATTAAAAAAAATAAAGTAAAGTAAAATAAAGATTCTTTTAGTTATAAAATTTCTTCACTTATTTGATTAAACGTTTTTAAACAAACTTTGCGTCCGGTTTAAATTATGCCAAACAATTCATTCTTGCATGAACTAAGAAAAAACAATCTGGTCTATTTATTAATAATTAGCGGTTCGTTACTATCATATACTTATGGCCAAACAAATTCTAATCTGATTATTGGAAAAGCAGGTAATTCAATTATCACACTCGAAGAATTTCGTAAGAGGTATGAATTTACCCCGCACATACAAACGATAGATGCCATAGATTCTAGTTCATTCAAAATAAACTTTTTATATACACTTCTTGCAGAAAAGCTTTTAGCTCAAGCCGCTTTAGCAGACGGAATTGATAAACAAAATAAAATCAGTTCTGTAATTGAAAACTTAACAAATGTTTATTTGCGGGATGCATTATATAAAAAGGAAGTGTTGGATAAGATTGTGATTCCAGATTCAGAATTTGTTCAAGGAAAACAAAGAGCGTTAAAATCAATTAAAACGAAATTTATTTTTTCACAAAAAGAAAATGAAATTCAGAAAATTTATTTGGAATTGAAAAATGGGTCATCGTTCGATTCTATCCTTGCTTTACAACAAGAAAATAGCGAGCAGACAGAAGCCAAAGAAATTACCTTTGGTGAAATGAATGAAAAAATGGAAAATGAAATTTATAAGATTGGCATCGGAGAATTTACTGTTCCTGTTATGCTGAAAGAAGGTTGGTACATTTGCAAGGTCTATTCATCAAACACAATATCTTATCTGGATGATAATGCTTTATTAAAAATTGAAAAAATACTTAAATCAAGAATAGAAGATAAAACTTACCAATCGTTCTATAAAAAATTTTTTAGAGGTATTGTAATAAATGCAGATCGAGAAACGGTTGAAAAACTTCATAGCGCTTTAATGTTTTATATAAATAGCAGAGAAGTAGTTAAGTTTAGAGGAAATGTTTTTAAAATTGGGGAAGAAGATATTCCAACAATCAAAAATAAATTTAATTCTGAAGAATTAGATAAACCAATAATAAAGTTTGTAAAAGATCCGATTAGTTTATCAAAATTCTTGAACTATATGTCGTTTCAAGATCTTGAATTTAACAGCCCGGATTCAGCTCATATCTTTAATAGATTAAACGCATACATAAGTTTATATATTCAAAATACATTACTAGCCCGTGAAGCAATGGAACGCGGATATGATAAACTTCCCGATGTTTCTTCGGAATTAAATATTTGGAAAGATTATTATTTGTCTCAAGAAATGATGAAAAATATTTTTAATCGGGAAGTAGTGAGTGATATCGACGCATATAAATTTTTCGTAAAAACAAATCGGATGGTACAACAACCCGATCAATTTAAGATAGCTGAAATTTTAACAGATAATCTTGATAAAATTTATTTGATTCTAAAAGAATTGGAAAGAGGAGTAGAATTTAATGAGTTAGTACAAAAATACAGTATTAACGATTCGCTAAAAAATATAAGCGGAGAATCGGGTTATTTTAAAATTTCGGAAAAAGGTGAAATAGGTAAAGCTGTTTCTAAAATGAAAGTTGGAGAAGTTTACGGCCCAATTAAAACACCTGAAGGGTATTCCGTTATCAAATTGTTAGATAAAAAAGTTGGTAAGAAAGAAAAGGTTGCAACCTTTGAAGAAGCAAAAGAAGATATCAAGAATATTCTTAAAACGGAAAAAATGTATAAGAACCTTGATGAAATAACAGCACAGCTTGCTTTAGATAATGGAGTTGAAATAAACGAACACTTACTAAATTCTCTAAAGGTCTCTTCAATTAATATGTTGGTTATCAGAAGGTTTGGATTTGGCAGTCAGTTCTTAGCCGTTCCGTTTATGTCAAATTTTTCAACATGGTTTAAAAAATATCAGTCATTGAAAAAAAAATCTATTCTTTAATTCAACTATAATAAAAGTGCAAAAACTAAACATTAAAAAATATTATCTATCGATTGCATCAATTACTATTCTTGTACTTTTAATTTTCACGTTGATGTTTTTCTTTACGGACTATTTTAAATCTTCGGTACAGAGAGAAAAAAAGATTTATTATGTTGATAATATTTCTGCCAGCCTTAAATTTATTATTGATCGGTTTAATCAGCTTAACGAAGGCAGAATAGAAGTTGTTCCAATTGATCTTCCGTTTGAAAAATTTAGCACCAACGAGAGGAAAGAACTCCTAATTCGTTTCTTAAGAAGCAACAGTGATAAAGTTGATATTTTTTCTGTAGATCAAATTTGGGTGCCGCGTTTTGCAAAATGGACTGAACCATTAGACAAATATTTTTTAACCGATCAGCGAAAGCATATTATTAATCAAATCATCCAAACTTGTTATTTCAATGGAAGTCTTGTTGCAATGCCTTTGTATTATGATATTGGAGTTTTGTATTACAATGATCTGGCATTGAAAAAACTTTCCAATTACTCAAAAATTAAAAATGAGCTTGCAAACTATATTACGTGGGAAAGATTTATTTCAATTAGCAAAGAACTTAAACGAATAAATCCCTCTGTGTATCTATTTCCAGCTGATAATTATGAAGGGCTAATGTGCAGTTTTGTTGAAATGTTAGGCTCACAAAATGAAAAACTATTTGTTGGTGATTCTGTAAGAATTAATACACATGCAGCACACAATGCCTTGCAGTTATTAGCTGATTTAGTGAATAATTTTACTTTATCACCAGTTGAAGTGACGAACTATAGAGAATCCGAGTGTTATTTTAATTTTGTTAGCAAACAGATTTTTTTTATGAAAGGCTGGCCGGGATTTTTTGATTGGTATAAAAGAAATATAAAAGAAGAAGATGTATCTAACATTTATCTGAAAGCACCAATGCCACATTTTAGAAATGGAAAACCTGCAAGCATTATTGGCGGGTGGAATTTGATGTTGTCCAAATTTTCTACCAAGAAAAGTGAAGCAATGGAATTTATAAAATATCTTTTAAGCGAAGAAATTCAAAAAATGTTTTTTGAAAAAGGCGGATATTTGCCGGTTGTTAGCAGCATTTATTCGGATACTTTATTCGTAAAGAAATATCCGGATTTGCAATTTTACAAAAACTTATTATCAACCGGGATTCACCGCCCATTTTCGGAGAAGTATACTCGATGCTCTGATATTATCGCATCATATTTACACATGGCAATTATGAAAAAAATTAAAATCAACGAGGCTCTTGAAAAAGCTCAGAGTATTATAAATTCAAATGATATTTTTATAAAGTAGATATAAAATGAAAAATCAATTATTAGATAATCTAAAAAAATATCACTTCGAGTTTAAACACTTGACTATTCTTCTAATAGCTTTAATAATTTTTCAAATTATACTTTCGTATGTACATAAAGCATCTGTACATAATTTTGTGCAAAATACGCAAAAGTGGTTTCAAAAACATTCTGCTGAAAGATTTGCAAACCTTGGTTCAACAACACTTGAACTGATGTTAGAAACTTCTAAGTTGAATAATCCAGTAAGTGAAACTGATAAACAAAGAATTATTCGTTTTTTTGATATCATTCTCAATCAACAATTGTTACAGCAAAATGTTGAAGAAATTTGTCTTCTTGTTAATAATAAAAATAAAGTGTTGGCAATAGACGATGGGCGTGTTTTATTCTCTTTCATCAATAATAAAGAGTTGAATTATCCCGACGCATCGGATCGGCATCGTAACGCAATTAGACTTTATGATAGTGTCAAAACTGAAATGATAAAAAAAGAACAAATAATAAATGTGCTCAGTAATAAGCAAACCTATCATATTTTGGTGCCTTTTGTTCTTAATGGAGAATTTATAGGTGCATTTTACGTACGTAATACAGCAGATGTTTCATTCATTCAACGAGAAATCATTTCGAGCTATGAAGAAATATCTATAATATATTTTGCACTTTTTTTATTGGGTTTGCTCGCTATGTATTACATTTCTTCTTACACAGTTAAAGAAAGAAACGAGGCACAAAAGTTATTGCTTGATGAACACGAACACAGTATTAAACAAGAAACCGAACATCGAAAGGAAGCAATGTTTACAAAACGTATTTATCATACTCACCATAAAGCCGAAAAAGTTATGGGTTTTATAAAGGATGATCTTCGTTTGTTGTCTTCTGAAAATATCGACGAAATAAAATATCGAGTATCGCGCTATTCTAGTTTTATTTCGCGCGTTATCTATGATATGAAATGGTACGATCCGCCTGTTCATACTATACGTAATGGCGCATTTAAGACTGATTTAAACGACGTAATAAATTTTATAATAAAAAATATTTTTAATAGAACTTCTATAAAATCAAATTCGTTTGAATTTAAGTTGAGTTTAGATAAAAAAATTCCGCCGCTTAGTATAAATGAATTTGTAATTTGGGAAGTAATTGAACCATTGATCCAAAATTGCATTGACCACGCCGGAGACATAAATTTGACAATAAATATAAAGACCGAATATCACTCCCTTAAGAATTTAACTTTACTTACTATTTCAGATAACGGGCCTGGAATTCTCGCTGAGCTGTTAGAGAAGGATGAAAAGGGTGTAAGAAAATTATTTCTTGAAAATGTCTCAACTAAAAATCAAAGCGAGTCAACAGGATACGGTTGTTATATTGCATATGAAATATCAAAACAGCGATGCGGCTGGAAAATTGATGTGGAAAACCTAATAGAAGGCGGATGTAAATTTTTAATTGAAATTCCTCATTAACATGATGGAGATACAATGATGTTACAAGATGTTATTAAAGTTTTATTAATTGAGGATGAAGATTTTGATGTACGACGAGTTGAAAAAACAATTAAACCGTTTGAAGACAGAATTCATATTGTTGATAAAGTTTCTGATGGTCGTTCTGCTATTGATCTATTAGATATGAAAAAAAATCTTTATGATATTGTTATAATGGATTTTCAAATTGCAGGAGGATTAAGAGGTGCACAATTAATTAAAAAGATCAAGGAAATGGATTCATCGTTACAAATAATTGTTATCACTAAAATGACTGTGAATGTAACTGATTATGAATTCGCTCAAAACCTTATAGAAGCAGGAGCTTTTTGGTACTGTACAAAATATCCTGGAGATATTGAAGATTATATTTATCAACCGACCGATTTTATATTAAGTATTTTTAATGCATACGAAAGGAAAAAACTTATTAAGGAAAAACAAAAATCTAACCAGAAATTAAAAAATAATATCGAGAACATCCTTTCGGAAAAAAAAATCATCGGAATCTCTTCAGCTATTTCGGAATTGAAAGAACAAATAATTAAGTACTGCAATACCAACGCTCCAATTCTTATATCCGGAGCTTCAGGTACCGGAAAAGAATTAGTTGCTTATAATCTGCATTATAAAAGTACCCGTAAATACGAAAATTTTGTTCCCATTAATTGCGGCAGCCTTCCAGATCAGTTAATTGAAAGTGAACTATTTGGTTATGAAAAAGGTGCTTTTACCGGAGCCGAAAAAAGTAAACCGGGCCTTTTTGAAATAGCCAATCACGGAACTATTTTTTTAGATGAAATATCAGAGTTACCGCTTTCTGCTCAAGTTAAATTATTACGCATTCTTCAAGATGGTGAAATTGAAAAAATCGGGAGAACAGAAAATATAAAAGTTAATGTCAGAATAATTTCTGCAACTAATAAAAATCTTGAAGATGCAATTCGTGAAAAAAAATTTAGAGAAGATTTATATTATAGATTAAATGTTGTTCCTATTCATATCCCATCTTTACGTGAAAGAAAAGAAGACATTCATTATTTGATTGATTATTTCATGGGTGAATTCTCTATTGATATGGGTAAAGAAATTCCGGTAATTAACGAAGATGCAATGAAATTATTAATTGCATATGAATGGAGGGGAAATGTACGCGAACTAAAAAACCTAATTCAAAGGTTATTTTTTTATGATGAAAAAATTATTACTCCACAAATCTTTCATACAGCGCTTGGTAAAAAGGTTTCTCTTTCAGAGGATTTTTTAATTGAGGACGGATTAAGTTTTAAATCTTCCGGTGAAAAACAAACTCTAAAACATATGGAAAAAATATTCCGCGAAAAATATTTTAAATACATTCGGCTTCAAACAAATTCCGATTCGGAAGCGGCCAAAAAACTTGGACTTGCACCGCCCAATTATTTAAGAATGTGTAAAGAATTAGGATTAAAGTAGTTCTCCCGGCTCTATTCTTTCAATCAGCTTACTGACAAACTCAAATATTATTAAAATCATAATTTATTTTTATCATTGTGATAATCTTTATATTACTTCCAGAAAGAAAAGACCAAAACCAAATTAATTTTTAATAATAATTAATTTCAATTTTGGTATCTTTTTTGAATTCATAATCTTTCCCAAATAGGTGATGTTTATGAAATTGTTATTGAAACTTATTACAGTATTATTATTCCATAATATTCTTGTTATTGCCCAAACTGCAACATTAGAACCTACATTAAGTTTGGTAAATGTAAATGGAATTAAAGTTCCATATCAAAATGGGATGCCGCTACCAGCTTTTGAAAAACAAAAAACGCGGGCATCAATCGATCTTTCCGGTGAATGGAAAAAACTCAGATTCAGCGCATCCGATAATATTACTTTATCGAAAAGAGATGCAGCTGGTATTTTGAATTTAGAGACGGAAGCGGCCGGAAGGCATACTTCTGGTTTTAACGATCTTGCATGGGAGAAAAAAATTCTGCCCTCAGTTGAAAACGGCTTAACTGAGTCTACTGCTCCTAATGGGTTATTTCCAGAGTATTACGAAGATGGAGTTTGGTACAGAAAAACGTTTAATGTAGATGCATCAAATGCCGGGAAATTTGCCAAACTAATTTTTTATTCAGTCAACTATGTTTGCGATGTTTGGATAAATGGGAATTATATTGGTTACCATGAAGGAGGTTATAGTCCTTTTGCGTTTGACGTCTCATCAAAACTGAATTATGGTGCGAATAATACTATTGCTGTGCGTATTGATAATATTGCTTGGGGAACAAGGAAAGATATAATTCCTTTCAACGTTGTTGACTGGTTTAATTGGGCTGGTATTATTCACGATGTTTATATTGAATTCTCAAATCCCATATCTATTATTAGAGCTGATATAGTTCCAAAGGATATAGATGGAAATGTTGAGGTAACTGTTGTATTAAATAACAAAAATATTTCTTCATCAACGGTTAACATTAATATAAAAATTTTTGAAGCATACATTAATTCTACCAATATTCAATCTGAATTTGCATTAGATTTGGCCGGATCAGAACTATCGTTTAGTGGAACGAATCAAAGCTCTTTAAATCTTGATCCAAATGCTGCAGCTGCGTGGAAATCAAATTTGCTTATTTCAAATCCTAAATTGTGGACAATGAAAACACCAAATTTATATATCATGAAAGTTTCGGTGCTCAACGGTATAATAGTATTAGATGAATATTATACACAATTTGGAATACGAACAGTTGCAACCTCAAATGGTAAATTCCAATTAAACGATAGAATAATGTTTTTACCCGGTGTTGCTCGCCACGAAGAACATCCCGATTTTGGAAGAAGTGTGCCTAAGAATATAATTTATTCTGATTTACAAACAGTTAAATCATTAAATGCACTATATCTTAGAACCGCTCATTATCCAAATCATTTATATACTTATTTAATTGCAGATCGACTTGGTATTGGAATAATGGAAGAAATTCCATTATGGCAGTGGGATTCTCAAGATGTTTTTGATATTCAGAATAACTCACGTAAACTTCACCTACAAATGTTTAGGGAAATGGTTTTTAGAGATTATAATAGACCATCAATATTTATGTGGAGTAATTCTAACGAATGTCATCTTGATGGAGGCGGGAGGTTGGTTTTTCAAAACTTAATTAAAGATGATTTTAAAAATAATTATTATGACGGAAGGTTACTTACACAATCAGCGGCTGCTGATAAACCGGGTTATGCTGATGCAACTCAAACACCATTAGATGTTGCCGGTTGGACAATGTATTTTGGAATTTTTTATGGAACAAGCAAAAGTTATTTTGGTCCAACATTTACATTTGTAAATAATGCAAAAACTTCTTTTCCCAAAAAACCGCTCATAGATACAGAGTTTGGTTATTGGTCATCTGAAAACGGTTCTACAGAATCAGAGCAGGTCAATGTATTTACTCAAACATTTAACGGGTTTAAACCGCATTTCCCTTATGATGCTTCAGCCAATTATAACGCAAATGGAAATCTTATGGGTATTACTTGGTGGTGTGTATTTGATTGGTATCAGTACAAGGCTAAAAAAAATGGCTGGCAAACTATGGGATTGATTTCCATGGACCGTAAAACTGAAAAACAAGTTGCGGGTTCTTTAAGAGCAACATATTTACCTTATGCTAATAAAGATGGGCTGATAGTTAGCTTAAATGGTGATAAACAAAATTTATTACCATCGAAAAATTCTTTAGAGCAAAATTATCCCAATCCGTTTAACCCAAGTACAAATATTAGTTGGAAGATTGCAGTAAGCAGTTATGTTACATTAAAAGTTTATGATTTATTAGGAAGAGAAATTGCAACGCTTGTTGATGAATTTAAGCAAGCCGGAATTTATAATTCAGCATTCAACATTAATAATTTATCTTTACCTAGCGGTGTTTATTTCTATACATTTATTGCCGGAAATTATGTAGAATCAAAAAAAATGTTGGTGCTAAAATAGTATCATATGACCTAAACTTTAAATAACTTTATTAATTTAATAAGTTAAACTTATCAATTTGATAATTCGCATTAATCAATTGTTGCTTTTTTACCATAAACTTTCAGAAATAATGGGGTAAATATCGGTATTATTCTTGCATTCTTTTTTCCATGATTAATCCAATCAGTCTTTACGACTATTTAATAATAATAATTTATTTTATTGTTGTTTTGGGCATAGGTTTATCTTTTAGAAATAGGGATAAAAATTTAACCGATTATTTTCTTGCAGGCAGAAATCTTGGTTGGTTTACTATTGGAATTTCAATGTTTGCTACAAATATTTCAAGCGAACATTTTATTGGTCTTGCTGGACAGGGTGCAGCCCGTGGTTTAGCTGTTGCGCAATTCGAATTAATTGCAATATTTCTATTAATACTTCTTGGATGGATCATTGCACCCATCTATAAAAAGACCGGCATTCTAACAACACCGGAATTTTTAGAAAAAAGATTTAATACCGCTGCAAGAAAATTATTTTCTGGATTATCCATTGCTACATACATAGTTACTAAAATTCTTGTAACTCTTTTTGCTAGTGGTATTTTATTTAATAAAATATTAGGGCTGAATATTTTTTCTTCTGCTGTAATTATTGTTTTTTTAACTGGAATATATTCTTTAGTCGGGGGCTTCTCTGCAGTTATCAGAACACAAATTCTTCAAGGTATTCTCTTAATTTTGGGTGCGGTTCTGTTAACCATATTCAGCTTAAATGAAGTTGGTGGTTTTAGCGGTTTAACGGCAAAACTACCAGCTGAACATTTTCAAATGCTGAAACCTTTTACCGACCCCGATTTTCCATGGACGGGAATAATTTTTGGCGCTCCCATAATTGCATTTTGGTATTGGTGTGCCGATTACTATATGGTGCAGCGTATTCTTGGCTCTAAAAGTATAAATGATGCACAAACGGGAACAATCCTTACCTCTATTCTTAAAATTTTACCAATTTTTATTCTTGTTTTACCAGGGTTAATTGCATTTGCTTTATTTCCTGAAATTCGTGGTGACGAAGCTTATCCTGTTTTACTCGCTAGTGATATACTTCCTAACGGAATTAAAGGATTAGTAATTGTAGGATTTTTATCAGCTGTCATGTCTTCACTTTCCGCCTCATTTAATAGTATTGCTGCTCTTTATACAATCGATTTTTATAAACCTAAACATCCTAACGCATCTGATCGAACTTTAGTTTTAGTGGGTAGAATGGCTACAATTATTACAATTTTTGTGGTAATTCTGTTAATACCATTTGTTAAGATAGTTAACTCGCACATCTATATATTTTTACAAAGTACACAGGCATTTGTAAGCGCCCCTATTGCTGCAGTATTTATTTTTGGCTTAACCTTCAAAAAAGTAACTGCTAAAAGTGCAGTGATTTCATTAATCGTTGGAGAATCTTTAGGGGCATTAAGATTTATAATAGAGTTTCTAAATAAATCCGAATTGCTCAGTAACTCTTTCTTAATCTATTATGCACAGATCAACTATTTACACTTTACCATTTTTCTATTTTTTGTCACATCAATAATGTTATTCGCCTTCAGCTATATATTTGCAAGTAAACCAGATTCCAACCGACAAAATGTTGGATTATATTATTCTGAAAACTATTATTTTGATATCCAAACTGAAGGCATTTCTGATTTTTCACGTTCAAAGTATAAATTTATTCTTACATTTGGAGTACTAATTTTAACATTAAGTCTATGGTATTTTTTTGTATAAAATTTCTTGCTTAATTAATCACAAGGTAAATAACTAATACACTAACAAAAGGAGAAGTAAAATGAAAAAATTTCTAACACTCTTTATTGTTCTAATAATTGTTGGAACTTCCTTTGCACAAAGGTATATTTTCCAGCCATTAGATAATTCGGTTGCAAGTGGTTATTGGGATTTAGGTGCATTTTACAATAACCAGGGTTCTGCCACTGCAAAAATGGACCTATCGGATAATACTGCTGATAAAAAAGAAGGTAGTGCTTCTTTAAAAGTAGATTATCTTATTGGAGCCGGTGATGGATGGGGCGGTTTCATTGTAAGAGTAACTCCTAATCCACTTGCCAACTACATGAATCTTTCTACCGGTACAGCACTAACATTTTGGTATAAAGTTACAAAACCTGTTGTTACAACTAAACCAGGCACAGTATTTATGGAATTAAAAATAGGTGATGTAGATAGTGATAATAAAAGGGATCTTTGGTTCAGAGAAATGCCGGTTGATTTGGCAGATGCTTCCGGTCAGTGGAAACAGGTAACTGTTTCGCTTGATGTTTTTAAAGACGGTGGTGATAAATCAAAAGAATGGGCTCTACAATTTGGTGATGGCGATAGAGAAATTCAATTAGATAAAATTAAAACTATGGAACTTGCTTTGGTTTATATAACAGGTGGTTCTGGAACAAACACACCTACTGCAGCAGGCACAATTCTATTTGACAGTTTTGCTGTTACGGGAGATCGTTATTCTCCTCCAATTTTAACCTTTGTAAATCAAGCAGCTTCATTTACAAAAACATGGTCGAGCGGCACTGGTGGAGTTACTTTAACAAATGAAGCAACTGAAAAAGTAGAAGGAACTACCGGTTCTATGAAAGTTGACTATACTTGTGACGCTTCCGAAGGTTGGGGTGGTGTTACAGGTTTTGAAATTCCTGCTGCTGCTCCTACTAAATTTGTTGAAAGAACTAATCTATCTATCTTTATTAAAAATACAACAGCTTGCGTAACAACTGTTCCTAAACGTGCTGTGCTAAGAATGTATATTTATGAAGGTGATAATGGAGAACAATGGGTAACAAAAATTCCAATAGATTTAACAAAAATATCTGATTGGACAAGATATAATCTTCCACTTAAACAAGGTGTTAATGGGAATAATAATAGTGATCAATATCCTCCTGTTGGAGCGTTTGCAAGAAATCCCAACGGACCAAAAGTTGATGAAACATTCAACCCCGAAAAAATGACAAAAATAAAATTTGAATTTCTTGCAATTGGCGCTGGCGGACCTGATTCAGGGCCAAAAGGTGAAAAACTAATTGGCAATATGTATTTCGGAATTCTTCAACAATCTGGTTATCAACTATTTGATATAATTGCACCAGTTGCACCAACTGGTGTTAATGTTGTTGGCGGTAATTATTCTAATCTAATTACATGGAATGACATTCCTGGTGAAACAACAGAAAAATATTTTATTTATGCAAGCAAGACTTTGATATCGAGCCTTACGGCACCTGGTGTTGAATTGGTTGCCGGAAATATTGCAAGAGGTACACAGGTTTTTGAACATTTATTAAGAACGCCTAAGACAGATAAATATATTACTTATTTTTACGCTGTAAGAGCAATAGATAAAGCTGGCAATGCTGGGCCGCATACACTTACCGGCGGAGCCTCATATTTAGCCAAAGGTATTCCAACTATTCCTATTTTAACACCTCCAAGCTGGAAAGCAGATGGTGCTTTAACTGAATGGGCTGGCGTTACACCGTTTAGAATTAAAGTCTCTGATGGTTCGGGACATATCATGACAGGTTTTACAATTAATAATGATGCAGATTGTTCCGCTGACTTTTATTTAGCCATGGATAAAGAATATATGTACTTCGCAGTTAATGTTACAGACGATATAGTTTTTAACGATATTTCATATTTAAGCAAAGGTTCTAGCTGGGCTCTTGACTGTGCGGATATTGAAATTGGTTTATACAATCAACCAGCATCTCAACATAGAGCGTATAAGCATGGCACCGAACCAGATTATCATTTTAGATTTAATAAAGATAGGGCAAGAAGCGATCATTGGGAATCAGAAAAAGATTCTTTATTAATGCCTGGAGCTAATTACTATTGGCAGGAAAAATTCCCTTCCGGTTATATGATTGAAGGCAGATTGAAATTCTCAGACATGATTAAATTGAGAAAGACACCGGCAAACACAAAAGATACAATTTTTGTAAAAGAAGGTTATAAAATTCCGCTTCAGTTGCTTGTTTGTGATAATGACGGTCTGAATTCGCCAGAATTATGGAAAAACCGCGAAGGTCAAATCGGTTGGTCACCATTCGATAATGATGCCGGATGGCAGTATCCAAATCTTTGGATGTATACATGGTTAGGTAATACCGATGTTGTAACAACTGATGTTGAAGAAGAAAAACCATTTACATTCTCATTAGATCAAAACTATCCTAATCCATTTAACCCAGTTACACAAATTAAATACTCAATTGCTTCTCCAGGTTTAGTAACCTTGAAGGTTTACGATATTCTTGGCCGCCAGGTAGCAGATTTAGTTAACGCTGTTCAAGACGCCGGAAAATATACTGTAAACTTCAATGCTTCAAAATTAGCATCGGGTGTTTACATTTACAGAATTGAAAGCGGTTCATTTACCGATGTAAAAAAGATGATGGTTCTCAAATAATTAAACCGATATTAAGGCACTGCAGAACACGCAGTGCCTTTTTGTTTTACAATCTATAAATTTTAAGGGATAGACAATGTGCAGAGTAAATTCGATGCATAAAATCAAGTTAGATAAAAGAGTAATTCAATTGATTATTATTTCGCTATTACTCGCCACTTCTTTTATTACTGCAGGTACTACTGGAAAACTTGCTGGAAAAATTCTTGATTCAGAAACGAAAGAACCGGTAATTGGTGCTTCAATACTTATTCAAGGCACTAACCAAGGTGCTGTTGCAGATCTTGATGGGTATTTTTACATCAATAATATTCTTCCAGGTAATTATACGGTTGTAGTTAGTTCTGTTGGATATCATAAAGTTACTGTAAATGCAGTTTTAATAAAGATTGATCAAACTACTCGTCTAAATGTTTCTTTAACCCCAACAACAATTAATATTGGTGAAGTTGTTATTCAAGCTAAGCAGCCTTTAATAACAAAAGATCTAACTTCTTCCACTTCAATAGTAACTTCGGAAGAATTAAAAACGATGCCTGTGGAAAATTTACATCAAGTTGTAAATTTACAAGCCGGAGTTGTTAATGGACACTTTAGAGGTGGTCGCTCAGGCGAAGTAGGGTATTTAGTTGATGGTGTAAACATTAGCGATGTTTTTAACGGAGGTATGTCTGTTGAAATTGAAAATACTTCTATCAGACAAATGGAAGTTATTAGCGGAACTTTTAATGCTGAATATGGTCAAGCAATGTCGGGTATTGTTAATATTGTTACCAAAGATGGATCCGCAAAATATGAAGGCAATATATCTGCCTATGTAGGAAATTATTTTACTACTCATAAAGACATTTTTCAAAATTTAAATAAAGTGAATCTAAATGGACCAAGGGATGTTCAATTAACTTTAAGCGGACCGGTACCAATAGCGGATAATTTAACATTCTTTTTAACTGGAAGATATTATAGAGATAATGGTTATGAATATGGTCGAAGGTTTTACAATGTTTCGGATGATAGACCAATTTTTCCTATTGCAGGAAATCAAGAAATTTGGATTGATCGAGCTACTGGCGACAGTGCATACGTGCCAATGAATCCAAATGAAAAAAAATCATTTAACGGAAAACTTACTTATGGGTTTAGTAATTGGAAATTAAGCTATAGTCTTTTTTGGGACGATAATTGGAATAAATATTATAGCCATGCTTATAAGTGGACTCCAGATGCTATCAAAAATCATTACAGAACAAATACGATTCATAGTTTTCAGGTTTCATGGATTCCTTCACAAAGTACTTTTGCAACCTTAAAACTTTCTTCAAACTATCATAAATATTGGGGCTATTTATATGAAAATGAATTTGACACTCGTTATATGGAACCTAACCAAGGTACTCCTTATACTAGCTATACTTTTAATCAAGGAGGTAACGAAACAGATAGATATAATAGATATACAAAAACTTTAATAGGACAGTTTGCAATAGAATCTCAAATTACAAAAGAGCATAAGATTAAAATAGGTGCAGAAGCCAGACTTCATACAATTTTTAACAGTTGGAAAACTATTAGAAATTTGACCGAAGGTCAGATTGATTCTACCGGACAAGCAATTTTTACCTTAGGATATAGTAATCCAAACACTAAGTATAATCAGATCTATACAAGATATCCTTTTGAAATATCTGCATATCTTCAAGATAAAATGGAATATGATATTATGATTATTAATGCCGGAATAAGATTTGATTTCTTTAGTTCTAATACAGAATTGCCAATTGATATTCGAAATCCATTAAATAATCCGAACTTTTTTCAAACAACACTTGATACTTATGGCAAACTAGGAAATAGAAAATCTATAACTGAATGGCAAATAAGCCCGCGTTTAGGAGTTTCATTCCCAATGTCTGATAAAGGAGCTATTCATTTTTCATATGGTCACTTTTTCCAAATTCCAAGTTTTGAAAGATTATATGAAAATTATGCCTATATAATTGATCAGACAACTTCGTTATCTTCTACGCTTGGAAATCCTGAACTAAAATCCCAAAAAACCGTTAAGTATGAGTTAGGTTTACAACAAGTTATTTTTCCAGAAGTATCAATTGATGTATCAGTATACTATAGCGATATCCGCGATTTACTTGGAATGCAAATTTTAAAAACTTACGAAGGTTTTACATTTGCTAGATTTATTAATAGAGATTATGGTAATGTTAAAGGCATAATAATTACTCTTGATAAAAGATTTGCTGATTTCTTTAGTGCAAAGATAGATTATACTTATCAAGTTGCTGCGGGAAATGCATCCGACCCAATGGTTCAGTATTATAACAACCAAGCCGATCCCCCAATTGAAGAGAATAAAAAAGTTGTTCCTTTAGATTGGGATCAAACACATACTATTAATGCATCAGTTACAATTGGAAATCCGATGGATTGGACTGTGGGATTAATTTTTAATTACGGCAGCGGGTCACCTTATACCGAAGATCCGCGTTATTCGCAAGGATTACGTTTTGAAAATCAAGGACGAAAACCAACCACTTTAAATGTTGATCTTAGAGCTAACAAACAATTCAATATTTTTGGATTTGATGCCAATGTCTATTTGCTTGTATATAATTTATTTGATATTAAAAACGAATATGGAGTTAATAGTACAACTGGAAGGGCAGGTATAGATTTAAATTCGAAATTAGCGGCACCGATTGTTGGAAAAAATACTTTAGAACAGTATTTATTAAACCCGGCTGATTATTCAGCTCCAAGAAGAATAAATATTGGCGTCAATGTTAATTTTTAAAATTTTGAATTGAGCTATAGAAAATGGAGTTAAGAATGAGAAGAAATTTTTTATGCTTGTTTATAATGTTTTTTATTACAAATGTTCTTTGGCCGCAAACTCAAGAACAAATTAAAAAATATCGCACTGAACCCTATGGCGATAAAACTTATAGAAAAAAAAGTGTTATGGATGGTAATCTAGTTAGAACACTTTTCTCAAATGACGGGCAGTTAGGCACCTGGCCAGATCGACCTTCCGGCGAATGGCCAAAAGGGACAGGGCATATGTATCTTGACGGCTGTACACCCATTGTTGCTTCTTCTATAATCGCCCCGGGAAATAAACAATTAGTTCATCCAGCGCAAACATCTTACAGAGAAGAAGTCGATTTCGATCCTGTTACAAACGATTTATGGGTAATGGAACCAATTCCTGGCTACGCTGCAGCCAGCTCTGAACAGCCCGCAATGAGTACAAGACCATCTTCATGGCCGGAATTGTGGCCGCGTTCCTTGCCAAACGTTGATTCTAAGTGGGATGGTTATTGGTTCGGTTATTTCGGTCGTGGCGTTACAAATGCAGATTTAGAAATTTTTTATGCAATGGATGATTCAAAAGATAGAGAATTCGCAAGACCTCCATATAATTATTATCCTTTGCCCTCAGACCAAAATAGAGGTGGTTTAGGTTTAAGAGTGGAAGTGAGGGGGTTTCAATGGTCGCATGTTTTAGCTGAAGATATTATTTTCTTTCACTATGATATAGTAAACTTATCCGCTGTTTCATACGATACAACTTATTTTGGTTTCTACTGCGATACAGGTGTTGGCGGTGTTGATGATAATGGTGATGACAATGCTTCTTACAATACCAAACTTGATCTTGCTTATGCATTTGATAGCGACGGTGTTGCACCTCCGGGTAATTGGAAAACCGGGTATGTCGGGTACGCATTCTTGGAAAGTCCTGGTAACTCAACAGACGGAATCGATAACGATGAAGACGGAATGGTGGATGAAAGCCGCGATAACGGAATTGATGATGACCATGACTGGGTTCCGTTTTCGGATTTAAATCATAACGGCGTTTGGGATAAAGGTGAACCGCTCAATGATGATCTTGGAAAAGATGGTGTTGGACCTGAGGATCCGCAATACAATGGTCCGGATGAAGGAGAAGGTGACGGGAAACCAACCGATGGTGAACCGAATTTTGATAGAACCGATAAAGATGAATCCGATCAAATTGGTTTAACAAGTTTGGTAATAGAAAGACTTTCTAATAAGGGACCTAATGCAATTTGGCCTAAGAATGATGAAGTTATTTGGAGAAAGATGAATTATGGTAGCTTTGATACCTCACTAACAAAATCAAATATTCAAATACTATTTGGTTCGGGTCCTTTTCCATTAAAACTTTTTAAACGTGAAAGATTTTCTGTTGCTTTGGTATTTGGTGTTGATTATGACGATATGGTATTCAATAAAGAAACCGTTCAAGCTATATATAATGCAAATTATAATTTTTCGCAGCCGCCGTTAAAGCCAACCTTAACTGCAACTGCCGGAGATAAGAAAGTATTTCTCTATTGGAATGATTACGCTGAAAAATCTTTTGATAGGTTTTTAAGAAAAAAAGATTTTGAAGGATATATATTATACAGAAGTCAAGAACCCGAGTTTAACGATATCAAACTTATTACTGATTCTAAAGGTGAACCAAAATATTGGAAACCACTTGCACAATTTGATTTGAAAGACGGTATTAAAGGTCCGGACCCTGTGGGTATAAACGGTGCTCATTTTTGGAGAGGGAATGATACTGGTTTGCAGCATTCCTATGTCGATTCAACCGTTACTAACGGTTCTACTTATTACTATGCTTTGGTTGCTTATGATCAAGGAGATCCGCGTTATGGCACAAAAGGATTAATTCCTAGTGAGAACACTAAAATTATTACTCAAGATTTTTCGGGACAGATAAAATTTGTAGATATTAATTGTGCTGTAGTAACTCCCAATGCACCTTCTGCTGGATATAAACCACCACAGGTAACTGGAGATCTATCTAAAGTTACACAAGGGCTGGGTTCTGGTAAGGTTAACCTAATTGTTCTTAATCCGCGAGAAGTTAAAGAAAATGCTTCTTACAAATTAAATTTTATTGCAAATGGCAATGTGCCAAGACATAAAACTATTTCATATTCATTAACCAGAACTTTGAATGGAAAAGATGAAGTTATTTTTGCAAATATTGATTCTTCAAATTTTGGCGGACAAAAGTATAGTACGCCATTTGATGGACTTGTACTTGCTGTCAGCAATGATACCTTAGGAGTAATTAAGGAAAAAGGTTGGGTGAAGGGTTACAGTAATGTAGATATGATAGTAGCTCCGGATAAAAGTTCACCACAACGGAACATAGCATGGCCGTCAGATTATGAAATTGAATGGCTTCCAACCGGACAAACAATAACTACTCCATTTACCAATAAACAAATTCCATTTAAAGCAAGAAATATTACAAGGGGAGAAGAAGTTGGGGCTGAATATTTTGATAACGATAATGACGGGCAATTTAGTTTAAGCGATGATATCGTAATTATTGAGTACGAGAACAATTCATTTAGATTAGCCTGGAGAATTATGTACAGAATACCTTCGGCACCAATGTATGCTACGCCAAGGCCTGGAGATATTTTCAGATTTGTTACAACTAAGCCTTTTAAAACTGGGGATTATTTCCAGTTTACTACAACCGGGGCTAAAGTTGATTCAACTACAGCAAAAAATTCCCTCAATAAAATAGCTGTTGTTCCAAACCCTTATATTAGTGCTAATGCATGGGAAAAGAGAAATCTTATTCAATCAGGTCGTGGTGAAAGAAGAATAGATTTTATTCATCTTCCGGCAAAATGTACAATAAAAATTTATACTGTTACAGGAGCTTTGATAAAAACATTGCAAAAAGAATCTGGCTCTGAAGATGGAACAATCACCTGGAATTTGATGACAGACGATGGAATGGACTTAGCATACGGTTTATATATTTATCATGTTAATGCGCCTAATATTGGGGAGTATATTGGCAAATTTGCAGTAATCAAATAGCATTGGAGTGATTTATGAAAAGAAAAAAAATAAATTTAATGTTTGTTGTTAATGCTTGTATAATTGTTTTAACCAGTCATTCTGTTTATGCACAAGGTTATGTATCCGATGTATCCAAAAGAGGAACAACCGCAGCACAATTTCTTTCCATTAATCAAGGAGCAAGAGCAGCTGGAATGGGAAGCGCATTTGTTGCTGTTGCAGATGACCCGACAGCATTATATTGGAATCCTGCAGGTTTAACAAAAGTACAAGGCGGTGCGGTTGTTTTTGAACATGTAAATTGGATTGCCGATATAAAATATGATTTTTTTGCTGCTTCGTATAATATAGGTTCTTTTGGAACCTTAGGTATAAGTTTTTTGACTTCTAATATAGAGGACATGCAAGTTAGAACAATTCTGGAACCTGAAGGTACTGGAGAAACATTCGGAATCTCTGATGTTATGTTTAGTGTTGCATATGCAATTAATCTTACAGATAATTTTTCAATTGGTTTTAATCCAAAATTTATTAATCAAAAAATTTGGCGAACGAACGCATCTGCTTTTGCTATTGATATGGGAGTACAATACACAACTCCGTTTGATGGTATGATCTTAGCAATGTCAATTTCCAATTTTGGTACTAAGATGAAATTGGATGGAACATCAGCACTTGTTTTGTACGATCCAGATCAAAATTCCACTGGTAACAACGAAAGAATTCCCGCTTATTTGCAAACAGATCAATGGGAATTACCTCTAAACTTTAGAGTGGGTGTTTCATATAAACCCTTTAGTAGTTCAATGCATAAACTTTTATTAGCTATCGATGCAATGCATCCAAGCGATAATTATGAAAGTCTTAATCTGGGTTGTGAATATATTTTTAACGATTTGTTCTTTTTGAGAGGAGGATATAAATCTCTCTTCCTAAGAGACTCCGAAGAATCTTATACTTTTGGTGCTGGTATACTTCAGCGATTTATAGGAAATGTTGCATTAAAAATTGATTATTCATTTGGCGATTTTGGCCGACTTAAAAACGTTCAAAGATTTTCCGTAGGTATATCTTTCTAAAATATTTTTTCATATGGCGCCTCCATATGATCCTCGTAGTACTGCAGGGTGAAGATATTAATTCACCCTGCAAAAATTATTAAGTTTATCTCTTGGTAATAAAATATGTCAAATTCCAAAAAAATTTTTCTTCTCTTTATAATTAGCCTGAATTTTTTCATATCAAATTCATTATCGCAAGTACAAGTTAGAGGTGCAGAATACAGAACCAAGAATTCATATTTGTACGGAAGATTTGAAGCCCGCATTAAAGCACCGGGAAAAGAAGGTATACTCACGTCATTGTTCACTTATTTTGACGGATTACCGAATGATCCGTGGTCGTCATCAAAATGGAATGAAGTTGATATTGAAATATTAGGAAGGTACAATAATGATATACAGTTTAATACAATTACACCGGGGCAAATTAATCATGTTCGTCATCAATATGTAAATTTTAATCCGGCTTTGGATTATCATATATACGCATTTGAATGGACACCAGATTACGTTGCATGGTTTATAGACGAAGTAGAAGTCTATCGACAAACTGATGACCATATCAAAACTTTAACCAGAGCACAAAAATTTATGATGAATATTTGGAGCCCAACTTATACAAATTGGGCCGGGGTGTGGAATGAATCTGTTCTTCCTGCATTTGGTTTTTATGATTGGGCGGCATACTATAAATACACGCCGGGAATAGGAAATTACGGTTCCAATAATAATTTTACTTTTAACTGGAAAGATGATTTTACTTTTTTTGATAACTCAAGGTGGGAAAAAGCCAGTCATGGTTTTGGCGGAAATAGAAGCGACTTTGTACCTGAAAATGTTGTCTTTGCTAATGGAGACCTTATTCTTTGTTTAACCGAAAAAACGCAACTAGGATTTACCGATACAAAAGCACCGGCATTAATTTCTGTTCGAGCGGTTAATGAAAATAAATTGAGAGTATTTTACTCTGAGCAGGTTGAAAAAGTTAGTGCTGAAACATTAGGTAATTATATTTTAACCGGGTCGGTAATATCTAAAGCCTCTTTGCTCAACGATAAAAGAACAGTTGATTTGACAGTTGATAAAATTAATTTTGATTCACCTCCGGCATTAATAGTGAGAAACGTAAAAGATAATCTATTTCAGTCAAATGCAATTAATTTGCTCGGAAAAAGTTTAATATTAACTCCTCAGTTTAAATTTCCACTCAAGATAAATATTGGGGGGGGTAATTTTTTGGATTTTATATCAGATCGTGAATTTGTAACTGATACATCGAATTATGGCTATATGCAGGGAAGCATATCAACTAACAATAATCAAATTAAGAATACAAATGTCGAAAGAATTTTTCAATCAGAAGTTTATGATATTACGAAATATATAGTTCGAATTCCAAATGGCAAATATCGTATTAAGCTTATGTTTGCTGAAAATTACTATACAGCAAGTTCTAAAAGAGTTTTCGATGTTTATGTTCAAGGTAACAAGGTATTAAATGCTTTAGATATTTTTAAAGAAGTTGGTTCAAGATCTGCTTTTGAAAAAACGATAGATAACATCGAAGTAAATGATTATATCCTGGATATTCATTTTGCTGCAATCATAGGGCAGCCGCTTATAAATGGAATTGTAATTGAATTACTGAATTCAACTAATTTAGGAGACATTCGTCAACTTCCCAATGGATTTGTTCTTAATCAAAATTATCCCAATCCCTTTAACCCAAGTACAACAATAAGCTGGAATTTATCACAGAGCAGTAACGTAAAATTAGTTTTATATGATATGCTGGGAAGGAAAATTGCAACCTTAATAGATGAGGCACAACCTGCGGGACAGCATTCTATTGTTGTTAATGCTGACGGCATTTATAATGAAAGTATTAACGGTAGCAGAAAAAATTCGGATTACGGATTATCCACTAATAATGTATATGCTTCAGGTGTTTATCTTTATTCACTTTTTGCTCAAGGGTCTCAGCAAACAAAAAAGATGATTCTATTAAGATGAGTATTTAGCAGATTTTAGGTATCAAATATAAATTACCAGGAGAATCAGATGGCATCTATTGTACAAAATTCACACAATACTAAAGCAGATAACGGCGGCCAAAACTATTCATTCGCTCTTACTGTTTTGACTTCGTTATTTTTTATGTGGGGATTCATCACATGCTTAAATGATATTTTAATTCCTCATCTTAAAGCTGTATTTACTTTAAATTATACACAAGTAATGTTGATACAATTCAGTTTTTTTACTGCTTATGCATTAGTCTCATTACCTTCGGGAATGTTAGTTGAAAAAGTTGGTTATAAAAGCGGGATTGTTATTGGATTAATTACAGCTGGTATTGGTTGTTTACTTTTTTATCCAGCTGCATCATACCAATCTTATATTATGTTTTTAATCGCATTGTTTATTCTGGCATCAGGGATCACATTACTTCAAGTAGCAGCAAATCCATATGTTGCAATTCTAGGAAAATCCGATACTGCCTCGAGCAGATTGAATTTAACACAGGCATTCAATTCATTAGGAACAACTATTGCACCTTACTTCGGAGCTCTTATTATATTATCAGTAGCAGTTAAGACAGCGGAAGATTTCAAATCAATGAATGCTGATCAAATAACAGCATATAAATTAACTGAAGCAGGTGCGGTTCAAGTTCCTTATTTAGGTCTTGCTGCTTCTCTCTTTGTAATTGCAACAATCTTTGCTGTTATTAAGCTGCCTAAAATAGTAGCTGCTGATGTTGCTTCCAGCAATGGGAATGGCAGTTTTGATCATCATCATGACAATGCTTGGAGATATAAACACTTAGTACTTGGTGCAGTTGCAATTTTTGTTTATGTAGGTGGTGAAGTTTCTATCGGAAGTTTTTTAGTAAATTACATTGGGCAGCCATTTATTGCTGGTCTAAATGAAGCCGATGCCGGAAAGTATGTATCATTCTACTGGGGCGGCGCTATGGTTGGAAGATTTATTGGCTCTGCAGTGCAAAGAAAAATTAAGCCGGGAAAAGTTCTTGCTTTTAATTCATTTATAGCATCAATACTCGTTGTTATATCTATGCTGACTTTTGGTAATGTGGCTATGTGGTCGATTCTTGCTGTGGGCTTATTTAATTCAATTATGTTTCCAACCATATTTACACTTGCTATTGACGGACTGGGAAAACATACAGGTCAAGCTTCGGGAATTTTATGCACTGCAATAGTAGGAGGTGCAATTCTTCCGGTTGTTCAAGGGTTTTTTGCTGATAATATTGGAATACACCACGCATTTTTTATTCCGGTTCTTTGTTATATGTATATTGCATATTATGGAATTAAGGGACACAAACCTTCATTTCTTAAAGCATAGGTGCAACAATGAAAAAGCAAGTGGCGATTGGAATTGATGTTGGAGGCACTAACACAGTTTTTGGATTTGTTGATAAAGAAGGAAATTGTATTTATGAATCATCCATTATTACAAATGCAGAACTTAATGCAAATCAATTGTTTGAAAGATTATTTAAGAATATCAATGATAGTTTCATTATATACAGAGATATCTATGAATTGATAGGAATTGGAATTGGTGCGCCAAACGCTAATTATTACAAAGGAACTGTTGAGCAACCGCCAAATTTGAATTGGGGATATGTAAATGTTCTCGAAATAGTAAAAAAATATTCACCTCTTCCTTCGGCAATTACAAATGATGCAAACGCAGCTGCAATTGGCGAAATGATTTTTGGTGCCGCTAAAGGAATGAAAAATTTTATCGTTATAACTCTTGGTACAGGACTTGGCAGCGGAATAGTTGTTAATGAAGATTTGGTTTACGGAGCTGATGGATTTGCCGGAGAAATTGGGCACACAATCGTTGACCCGAACGGAAGAGAATGCGGTTGCGGAAGAAAAGGTTGTCTCGAAACTTATGCTTCAGCTACAGGTATTCGCCGAACTGTTTATGAATTAATTTGTAAAAATAATTTGCCTAGTGAACTTAGAGATATTGGATTTAACCAACTTACAGCAAAAAATATTTTCGAAGCCGCCTCCCGCGGCGATAAATTAGCGCTTGATGCCTTTGATTACACAGCAAAAATTCTAGGCTTAAAATTAGCTGATGCCGTAGAACATTTAAGTCCGGAAGCAATAATTCTTTTTGGCGGACTTGCCTTAGCCGGAGATTTAATTTTAGTGCCCACAAAACAATATATGGAAGGTTATCTATTAAATATATTTAGAAATAAAGTGAAAATTATTTCTTCGGCATTGCTTGGTTCCAATGCTGCTGTACTGGGTGCAAGTGCTTTAATCTGGAATGAATTAAAAAAATAAAAAAATATTTATTAATAATTTTCTAAGAAGCTATTGAAATGCTTTTTAAAAATTTAATTTTTCAGCTACTTCATTTTTTACAGCAAACACCATTTAACAATTACTTAATAAAAAAATAAGGTGAAATTGATGCTCAACAGAATATTTTTAACTGCACTGCTTTTTATATATGGAATAGTAATTATCAATGCACAAACAAAAAAGGAAATTACTATTAAGAAAAAAGTTGATGCACTACTTTCTAAAATGACTTTAGAAGAAAAAATTGGACAGATGACACAAATTGATTACGATGCCTTTAAAAATAATCCACAGGACCTTAATAAGTATAAAATTGGTTCGATACTTTGGGGCGGTAATTCTGAAATTAATGATCTCTCTGCTGAAGGCTGGTCGAAAGTTTATGATGAGCTGCAAAAAATTTCTATGCAGACAAGGTTAAAGATTCCAATAATTGCGGGAATTGATGCTGTTCACGGTCATAATAATGTTGATGGTGCAACAATATTTCCTCACAATATTGGATTAGGCGCTGCACATAATCCAAAACTTGTGGAAAAAATTGCTTCAGTAGTTGCAACAGAAATTCGAGGAACCGGTATTCAATGGGATTTTGCACCCTGTGTTGCCGTAGCCCGCGATGAAAGATGGGGAAGAACATACGAAAGCTTTGGAGAAGACCCGGATCTGGTTAAAAAACTTGGAGCTGCATTCGTAATTGGTATGCAAAAAAATAATCTATCCGATAAAACTGCTGCGTTAGCTTGTGTAAAACATTTTGTGGGCGACGGCGGGACAATAAACGGAAAAGATCAAGGCAATACAGTAATTGATGAAACAACTTTAAGAGAAATCCACCTACAAGGATACGTAGATGCTTTGAAAGCTGGTGCAAAGTCTATTATGGTTTCATATAATAGTTGGAATGGTGAAAAATTACACGGCCACAAATATCTATTGACGGATGTATTAAAAAACGAACTTGGTTTTAAAGGATTTCTTGTTTCAGACTGGGCGGCCATAGATCAATTAGGTGCAAATTACAAGGAAGACATTGAAAAATCTATTAATGCCGGTCTTGATATGATTATGATTCCAAATGGACAAGGACAAAATAATAATTACATCGATTTCATTTCTAAATTAATTGAGTTAGTTAAAGAAAATAAAGTTTCAATAGATAGAATTGATGATGCAGTAGAAAGAATTCTGATAGTTAAATATGAAATGGGAATTTTCGAACATCCTTTTACTAATAAAAACCTAACAAAGAAAGTTGGCTCGAAAGCCCATAGAGAAATTGCACGCGATGCTGTTCGCCAATCTTTAGTGCTGTTAAAAAATGAAAACAATATTCTACCACTTTCAAAAAAGATAAAGCGAATTCATGTTACCGGAAAAAGTGCTGATGATATTGGCAATCAATGCGGGGGATGGACAATTATATGGCAAAGTAAAAGCGGAAATGTTATTCGCGGCGGTACAACAATTTTACAAGCAATTAAAAATACAGTATCTAAAAACACAATTGTTACCTCATCTATTGATGGTTCCGGTGCTGAAGATGCGGATGTTTGCATAGTTGTAGTTGGAGAAGTACCGTACGCAGAAATGTTTGGTGACCGGGAGGATTTAAGTTTACCGAAAGAAGATGTTGCAGCTATTGAAAATGCAAAAGCATCAGGAACTCCTGTTGTTGTTATTCTTTTATCTGGCAGACCGTTGTTGATTGAGTCATCTTTGGATATCAGTAATGCTTTTGTTGCCGCATGGTTACCCGGAACTGAAGGGCAGGGTGTTGCAGATGTTTTGTTCGGTGATTATAATCCAACTGGAAAACTTCCACATTCATGGCCGAGAGATATTAAACAAATTCCAATTAATATTGGCGATAAAAATTATAATCCATTATTTCCTTTTGGATATGGCCTTACATATTGATTCTTTCAATTAAAGAAGTAAAATGTTTTTGAATTTTCCGGAGAAGAAATGAAAAAAAATATTTTTATCATATTGTTAATTACTTCAGTTTCATTTTCACAAAATAAAACAATTGAGCAACGCATTGATTCTGTTCTTGCATTGATGACTCTGGATGAGAAAGTAGGTCAGCTTGTTCAATACAGCGGAGGCTGGGATACTGGCACTCAAACATCTAAACCCAAAGAAGGACATATCGAATTAATTCGTAAAGGTAAGATTGGTTCTTTGTTAAATGTTTTTGGAGCCGAAGAAACAAAAAAAATTCAAAAAGTTGCTGTTGAAGAAGCTCGTTTAAAAATTCCTATCATTTTTGGTCTTGATGTAATCCATGGATTTAGAGCAACTTTTCCAATTCCCTTAGCGGAGGCAAGTAGTTGGAATCCTGCGCTGGTAGAATTTTCTGCTAGGTCGCAAGCAGTAGAAGCATCATCATCTGGCATTCATTGGACTTTCAATCCGATGATTGATATTGCCCGGGATCCGCGCTGGGGTAGAATAATGGAAGGGAGTGGAGAAGATCCTTACCTTGGCTCTTTAATGGCCACTGCGCGTGTTAAAGGTTATCAAGGTAATGAACATTCACCAAGTTTTACAAAAATAATTGCATGTGCTAAACACTTTGCCGGTTATGGTGGAGCTGAAGGAGGAAGAGATTATAATACTGTAGATATATCAGAGCGAACTTTTCGTGATATTTATTTACGTCCTTTTAAAGCCGCAGTAGATGCTGGCATTGGTTCTTTTATGGCTTCCTTTAATGAAATTGGAGGAATTCCATCTTCCGGAAATAAATTTTTGCTTACAGATATTTTAAGAGGAGAATGGAAATTTGATGGCTTTGTCGTTAGTGATTGGAATTCCATTGGAGAATTAATTCCGCACGGAGTTGCTAAAGATTTGAAACAAGCTGCAGAACTTGGAATTAATGCCGGTGTTGACATGGATATGGAAGCAAATGCTTATTACAATCATCTTGCTGAATTAGTAAAAGAAGAAAAGGTAAATCATAAAGTTCTTGATGAAAGTGTTAGAAGAGTTTTGAGAATTAAATTCCGATTAGGGTTGTTTGATGATCCTTACAGATATTGTAATGTGGAAAGAGAAAAGTTAACCTTAATGAATGATCAACTTGTTAAAGCGGCGTTTCAAGTTGCACTTGAATCCATTGTATTGTTAAAAAATAAAGATAATGTTCTTCCTATTAAGAAGGATTTAAAAAAAATTGCAGTTATTGGTCCTCTTGCAAATTCTACTGATGATCCGCTCGGTGGTTGGTCGCAGCAAGGAAACGCAAAAGATGTAATTTCTGTTTTGCATGGAATTAAAAATAAAGTTGGAAAAAATGTTGAAGTTAGTTTTGAAGCAGGGTGCTCTGCTATTGGTTTTGAAAAAAATAATTTTGATAAAGCTATTAGCTTAGCAAAAGCTTCGGATGTAACTATTGTTGTTGTTGGAGAAAGCCGAAATATGATTGGCGAAGCTGCATCCAGAGCAAGACTCGATCTTCCGGGTGTTCAAGAAGATCTTGTTAAACAATTACAAAATACAGGTAAGCCTGTAGTTGTAATCCTTATGAATGGTAGACCACTCACAATTCCATGGATTTATGATAATGTTTCTGTAATAATTGAATCATGGTATTTGGGAATTCAAACCGGCAATGCAGTTGCAGATGTATTATTTGGCGATTATAATCCCAACGGAAAACTTCCGGTAACTTTTCCGCGTTATGTTGGGCAGGTCCCTATCTATTATAATCACAAGAACACAGGAAGACCTTATAATCCAAATGATCATTATACTTCGTATTACCAGGATTTGGAAAACACACCCTTATTTCCATTTGGATACGGTTTGAGTTATTCAACATTTGAATATTCTGATCTTTCAATTAGTAAAAAAGAAATGAAGAAGGATGAATCAATTAAAGTAAGTGTTAATGTTAAAAACACATCAACTGTTGATGGAATGGAAATAGTTCAGCTTTATATTCAGGATTTAGTTGGAAGTGTTACTCGTCCAGTAAAAGAATTAAAAGATTTTTCGAAAATATTTTTAAAAGCTGGGGAAGAAAAACAAGTTGAATTTATTATTACACCGGATAAGCTTAAGTTCTATAACCTAAATATGAATTTTGAAGTTGAGCCTGGTGAATTTAAAATTTTTGTTGGAACAAATTCCGTTGATCTAAAGGAAACTTCCTTTTTTGTAATTGAATAGAAATTAAAGATGAATTGTAAAATATATGGAATATTTCTTGCGGCATTTATTCTTTCAGGGTGTTCTTCATCTTTTGTAACAGAAAGCGGCCTGAAAAGACAACAAGAAAAAAAATTGAAAGCCGAATTCAAACAAATTGTAGAAGTAAATTACCTTCTTTATTTGCCGCAAAATTATACTGATGACGAAAAATATCCACTAATGATGTTTTTACATGGAAGTGGTGAACGAGGAACCGATCTTGAGCTTGTTAAAAAGCACGGTCCGCCAAAACTAATTGAACAAGGAAAAGAATTTCCTTTCATTGTTGTTTCACCGCAATGTCCTTCAGAAATACGTTGGAAAACAAATATTCTAATATCATTGTTGGACGAAATAATTGAGAACTATAATGTTGATGAAAACAAAATTTATATTACAGGACTTAGCATGGGCGGGTATGGAACATGGAAATTGGCAAACGAAATTCCGGAAAGACTAGCTGCTATTGTTCCCATCTGCGGTTGGGGCGATGCATGGACCATTTGTGAAATTGGAGATTTACCGGTCTGGGCGTTTCATGGTGCTAAAGATGTTGTTGTGCCCATACAAAAATCGAAAGAATTAATCGATGCACTCAATAGATGTAAAGGAAATTCTAAACTCACAATTTATCCGGAAACAAATCATGATTCTTGGACCCAAACTTACGATAATTCAGAAATTTATGAATGGCTGCTGAAACAATCATTAAATCAAAGAAAAAAACTAAATTCAAATTGATTCTAACATATAAAAATGAAAAATAAAATTATAACTGGTTTTCTTTTATTTTGCTTACTGCAAACATTTAATGCTCAGTCTAAGAAATTTGTTCATTGCGATGGTAAAAATTTTGCAGACCCAAACGGTAATGTTTTATTGTTGAAAGGAATTAATCTTGGCAACTGGCTTAATCCCGAAGGCTATATGTTCCATTTTAAAGATGTAAATTCTTTTAGACTAATTGATAACACTTTTAAGGAACTACTCGGTGTTGATGAAGCAAGAATATTTTGGAAAACTTTTCGTGATAATTACATTACAAAAGGAGATATTCATTTCATTAAACGCAGAGGGTTTAATCATATTCGTATTCCGTTTAATTTCAAATTATTTTTAGTTGAAGATCACCCGGAAATATTTTTAGAAGAAGGTTTTAATAGACTTGATGAGGTAATTGGCTGGTGCAGAGAAGAAAATTTATATGTCGTTCTTGATTTACATGCAGCACCCGGCGGTCAGACAGGAGATAATATTGACGATAGCTGGAGCTATCCTTTTTTATTTGAAAACGAGACAGCGCAAATAACTACGATCAACTTGTGGAAAAAACTTGCAGATCGTTATAAGAACGAAAAAACAGTTATTGGTTACGATCTTCTTAATGAACCGATTCCGCATTATTATGAAAACAAAGATGAACTTGGAAAACTACTTGAACCGCTTTATAAAAAAATTACTTCTGCAATAAGAAGTGTAGATAAAAACCATATTGTTTTTCTCGGCGGCGCTCAATGGAATACAAACTTCAAAATATTCGGTCCTCCTTTTGATAATAATATTGCCTACACATTTCACAAATATTGGATACCAGCTGAACAAAAGGAGATACAGGAATATATCGATTTTAGCAAAAAATATAATGTTCCTATCTGGATGGGTGAAAGCGGAGAAAATAATGATGCATGGATTGAAGCATTTAGAAAATTATTGGAGATAAATAATATTAGCTGGTGCTTCTGGCCGTATAAAAAAATGAATTCAAGCAGCGGAATTATATCATTTACACAGACAGAAGAGTGGAATCAAATTATTAATTATGCCGAAACACAGAAGAAAAATTTTGAAGATATACGTAAAGCAAAACCAAAAAAACATATAGTCGAAAAAGCTTTTCGCGATTTACTTGAAAACATTAAATTTAAAAATTGCAATATTAATGAAGGATTTTTAACAGCACTCGGTTTGGTGAAATAAAATATTCTTTGGTTCTCCTGCTCTATAATTTATTTGTGTATCTTAATTTTACCTGAAAATAAATTATAATCTAAATGAAAAGAATTTTACTATTCTATTTTATATCCGCAAGTTTAATCAATGCACAAAATTTTTCAGGCGGGTTTAATTTTAATTTACCATGGAACGATTCAACTACGCAAAAATTTCTTCCTCAATTTCCGAAAATTAAAATTCAGGATAATGCTTTTGTGTCTTCTGATATTAATGGTAATTTTATATCGGGAGGCAACAAAATTCGTTTTTGGGGAGTTAATTGTGTGTCGGATGGCGCATTCCCTCAAAAAGAAAAAGCCGGATTAATTGCAGGCAGAATGAGAAAACTTGGAATTAATTTAGTCAGGTTTCATCATATTGATAATCCTTGGTCCACTTATTCTCTACTTACAGGCGTTGATACACGAATTCTAAATTCAGCAAACCTGGATTTATTAGATTATTTCATTTCAAAATTAAGAGAAGAAGGCATTTATATAAATATGAATTTAAATGTATCTAGAACGTTTACAAGCTATGATGGAGTAGCAGATGCAGATTCAATAAAAAAATATGGAACTGATTTTTTTAAAACCGTTACTTTGTTTGATCCATATTTAATTCAGCTTCAAAGAGAATACGCTCAGCAGTTATTAACTCACATCAATTCTTATACAGGCAAATCACTTGTTAATGACCCTATTATGGCTATGGTAGAAACAAATAATGAAAATTCTCTTTATCGCGCCTGGCGGGATAATATTTTGAAACCAATTATAAGCGGTGGTAAGCTTGTCAAAAGGCACGTTCAAATGCTTGATAGTTTATGGATTGCTTTTCTCAAAAATAAATATATATCAACCTCAGCTATTCGTACTGCATGGAATATTGGGACATCACCATTCGGACAAACCGAACAAATAAAAAATAGTGGATTTGAAGATGCTAACATTAATTTAAATTGGGAAGTTGAGCAGAACGGTGGCTCTAAGGCAATTTTAGAAAAGGATAATTTTGTTTCTTATGAAGGAATTTCATCTGCGAAAGTTACCGTAACTTTATCAACAGGAACTGATTGGCATGTTCAATTCAAACAAAAAACTTTAACTATAAAAAAAGATTCATCATATACTGTAACCTTTGTTGCTAAATCAGATGTTGATAGAGAAATTACTGTATCGGTAATGAATGATTTATCGCCCTGGACATGGTACAACGGCAAAACAATTGTTCTAACAACATCGTGGAAAACATATTCATTCAGTTTTAGATCACCAACGGATAATTTGAATCATACACGGTTATCATTTTCTTTAGGAAAGAACAAGTCAACATACTGGTTTGATAAAGTTAGTTTTACAAAAGCAGGAACAGCAGGTTTAAATATTGGCGAATCTTTAGAAGCAAAAAATATTACGCGAATCGATTATTCGGATTGTACTTCTTATTCAGATCAAAGAGTAAAAGATATTTCGGAATTTTATATTCAGCTTCAGCAAAAATATTTTAAAGATATTTTTTCATTCCTCAAAAATAGTCTAGGTGTTAAAGTTCCTATTGTTGGTACAAATTGGAATATAGGAGCTGCTGACCTTGCGTCAACTATGGTGGGTGATTATGTGGACAATCATTCTTATTGGGATCATCCACAATTTCCCCAAATTCCATGGTCATCAACAGATTGGTTTATTAATAATTATCCAATGGTAAAAAATATTGATGGCGGAACAATACCAGGGTTGTTTGCCGGTGTTCCTATGACTAACAAACCTTATACAATAAGTGAATATAATCATCCGTTTCCAAACCGGTATCAATCGGAAGCTTTGATTTTTTTAACAGCTTATTCTCTTTTTAACAAAGCCGATGGTATAATGGTTTTTGAGTACAACAATAGCCGCGATTATGAGAGTGATTGGATTAACAGTTATTTCAGTATTAACCGAAATTCTGTATTCATGACGCAGTTTCCAACTCTTTCATATGTTTTTAGAAACGGCCTAATAAAAGAATCAATTAACCCGATAAAAATAAACTATAAGCCGGAAACTTTGTATTTACTTCCTAAAAATTACAATACAGGCTGGCATGAAACGATACCTTATGATAGAAAACTAACTTTGCGAAACTCAATTCAAACGGAAAGCTATGATTCTAATTTAGAAACAAATTTTAAAGAACTGCCTTCTTCACCTTCAAATCCATATGTTACTGATACTAATGAAATTATTTGGAACACTTCCGACGGTACATTAGAAGTAACAACAGAAAAATTTATTTCAGCAGCAGGCTATTTATCAATGTTAAAAAATAAACGCATGGGCGATTTACAAATTACGGATTTACAAAACGATGATTTTGGGATGCTTTCCTGGCTTTC